>Ga0214919_10002708_pt1 | contig 27481 bp, 19 predicted proteins | sample LL1503_MetaG_FD_177994 | JGI IMG/M metagenome (GOLD analysis project Ga0214919, IMG submission 177994) | Freshwater microbial communities from Lake Lanier, Atlanta, Georgia, United States - LL-1503 | ecosystem: Environmental > Aquatic > Freshwater > Lake | place: USA: Georgia | collected...
CTGCCTTCAGGATGTCGACGCCATGCTTCTTCGCCACGAGCACGGCGAAGTTGACGGAACCCAGGAGGTAGCCGAGGACGGCGAAGATGCCGAGGGCCGGGAGCATCGCTTAGGCGTCGATCAGCTTGGCGCTGACGATCGCCGGGTTGCGGAGGATCTCCGCGAGGGCGGCGGCGCCGGGGGCGGTGTCGAGCTGGTAGACGGCGAGGGCGTTGGCGCCGCCGGTGCGGCTGAGCGCCATGTTGGCGATGTTCACGCGCTCCTGCGCGAGCAGGGTGCCGAGGGCGCCGATGATGCCGGGCTGGTCCTGGTTCTCGATGAGGAGGAGCTTGCCTTCGGGGACGAACTCGAGGGTGCGGCCGTTGATCGAGACGATGCGGGGCGAGTGGGCCTTGCCGAGGATGGTGCCGGCGACGGAGACGGACTTCCCGCCCGCGAGGATGGCCTCGACGAGGACGAGCTCCTTGTAGTCGGCCTCGGCGGAGGAGCGGATCGATTGGACCTCGACGCCGAGGGCCTTGAGCTTGCTCGGGGCGTTGACGTCGTTGACGCCCTCGCTGATGCCGCGCAGGTAGCCGCGCTGGATGGAGCGCGCGATGGCGGAGGCGCCCTGTTCGGAGCCGGTGCCGAAGGTGGTCAGGCGGAGCGACTCGACGCGGCCGGGGGCGGCCAGCTGGCGCGCGATGGACCCGAGCTTCTCGGCCAGGCTCTGGAACGGCCGGATGGCGGCGAGCGTCTGCGAGTCGACGGAGGGCAGGTTGACCGCGTTGGCGGGCGAACCGCCGCCGAGCACGGTGATGGCGGCTTCGGCGACCTCGACGCCGACGTTCTCCTGCGCTTCCGAGGTGGAGGCGCCGAGGTGCGGCGAGAGGTGGGCCTTGGGCAGGGAGCGGAGCGGGTGGTCCTTGGCGAGGGGCTCCTCGACGAACACGTCGAAGCCGCAGCCGCCGCACTGGCCGGAGGCGAGCGCGGCCGCGAGGGCGGCCTCGTCGACGATGCCGCCGCGCGCGCAGTTCACGATCTTCACGCCCTTCTTCATCTTGGCGAACGCCGCGGCGTTGACCATGCCCTCGGTCTGCTCGGTGAGGGGCATGTGCACGGTGATGTAGTCGGCGGTCACGAAGACCTCGTCGAGGGTGGCCATGACGACGCCGAGCGACTTGGCGCGGGCCTCGGTCAGGTAGGGGTCGTAGGCGGCGACCTTCATGCCGAAGGCCAGGGCGCGCTTGGCGACCTCGGCGCCGATGCGGCCGAGGCCGAGCACGCCGAGGGTCTTGCCGAAGAGCTCGGTGCCGGAGAGGGTCTTGCGGTCCCACTTGCCTTCGCGCATCGACTGGACGGCCTCGGGCACGGGGCGGGCGAGGGAGAGGAGGTGGGTGAAGGTCAGCTCGGCGGTCGCGATGGTGTTGCCGGACGGCGTGTTCATCACGATCACGCCGCGCTCGGTGGCGGCGTCGACGTCGATGTTGTCGACCCCCACGCCGGCGCGGCCGACGCAGACGAGGCGGTGGGCGGCGGCGAGGACTTCCTTGGTGATCTGGGTCTCGGAGCGGACCAGGATGGCGTGGACGTCCCCGACGAGCGTCAGGATCTTCTCGGGGGAGGAGCCGTAGGCTTCGATGACCTCGTAGCCCGGCTGGGACTTGAGGAGGGCGACCCCGGTGGGCGAGATCTTGTCGGCGACGAGTACCTTAGGCATGGCGATGGCGTATAAAGATTGGTTTGAGTCATAAAGGCCCACCCTTGGCAATGGCAAGCAACTACCCCCGTCCCCGCGTCATAGCCGGCCTAGAGGCGGCGGTGGGCGTAATCCGCCAATTCGTAACAATCCGGGCTCATTTCCTCGATGAAACGGCAGGGATCCAACGGGCGGTAACCCTCGCCGGAGACCGCGAAACGGGGGGCGAAGAGGAAGAGCATGTTCTCGGCGCGGGTGCAGGCCACGTAGAAGAGCCGGCGCTCCTCCTCGACGTCGCCGTCGTCGATGGCCCGGGTCAGCGGCAGCAGGCCGTCGGCCACCCCGAGCAGGAAGACGATCGGGAACTCCAGCCCCTTGGACTGGTGGATGGTCGTCAGCCGCAGCATGTCCTCCTCGGGCTCGGCTTTCTTGTCCGAGGATTCGCCGTTGAGGAGCGCCACCTGGGCGACGAGGTCGCCGACGTCCTCGAACTTCGCGGCGAAACCGAGGAGCCCCGTCAGGTCCTGCTCGCGGTCGCGCCAGTCGGGGAAGAGCGTCTTGAGGTGGGTGCCATACCAACCCTCGATGCACACCCGCGTCGTCTCGGCCGGCGTGCGCGCGACCTTCACGGTGCTCGCCTCGGCGGCCGCGGTGAACAGGTCCGCCGCCGGGTTGGTCGGGGCGGGCTTGGCCTGGGCGGCCTCGAGGCCTTCGAGCATGTCCTCGAGGGTGATCGTGAGGTCGTTGAAATCGTCCTTGGCCGTCTCGGGGACCTTGCGGAGCACAGCCGGGTCGCGCAGCGCCCGCACCAGCCCGCGGCCCTGCGCGCCCTCGACCTCCCGGGCGGCCTGGGTGATGCGGTTGGCGGCGACGGGGCCGACCTTGGGGAGCAGGCAGAGCAGTCGCGCGAGCGCGACCTGGTCGCGCGGGTTGTGGACGAAACGCAGGTGCGCCAGCACGTCCTTCACGTGGATCAGGTCGAAGAACTTGTGGCCGCTCGTGATGACGAAGGGGATGCCGAGGTTGGTCAGCTCCATCTGCAGCTCGAGCGACTGGTAGTGCGCGCGGTAGAGCACGTGCATGTCGCCCAGCGCGTGGCCTTCATGGTGCAGCTGCAGGATCTTCCGCCCTACCAGCTTGGCCTGCTGGGAAGTGTCGCCGACCGTGAAGACCGTGGGCTGGGGGCCGCGCGGGCGCACGGCGACGAGGCGGCGCTCGAAGCCGTCGACCTTGGGGCGGTGGCGGAGGATCTCGTTGGCGAAGGCGAGGATCTCCGGCGTCGAGCGGTAGTTCGTGTCGATGTGGTGGAACGCGGTGCCGGGATGGCGCTGCGGAAACGCCATGATGTTCTCCCAGTCCGCGCCGCGCCAGGTGTAGATGCACTGCGCGTCGTCGCCCACCGCCATGATCTGGTGCCGGTCGCCCAGCAGGTCGATGATGCGGCTCTGCAGGCGGTTCGTGTCCTGGAACTCGTCGACCAGGATGTGCTGGAAGCGCCGGCGGTAATGCGCGAGCGCGACCGGGTCGGTCTCCAGCACCTTGAGCCAGAGCCCGAGCAGGTCGTCGAAGTCGCACAGGTTGCCTTCCGCTTTCCGGGCCTCGTAGCGGGCGCAGAAGCCGAGGAGCTTCTCCGGGCCGCCTTTCATCCAGTCGAGGCGCTCGGCCAGGACCTCGGGCAGGGGGCGCAGGGTGTTGCGGGCGTGCGAGTAGGCGTCGAGGATGACCGCCGCCTTCGGGTTCGTCTTGTCCTTGATGAACGCGCCGTCGGTCTCCTTCACCACCTCGGAGAAGAGCTGCTCGGATTCCTTCTGGTCGAGGATGGTGAAGTCCGGCTGCCGGCCGGCGGCGACCGCGTTGCGGCGCAGGATGCGCTGCCCGATCGAGTGGAAGGTGCCGCCCCAGAACTGGCCGCGGGGCACGCCCGTCAGGTCCTCGACGCGCTCCAGCATCTCCTTGGCGGACTTGTTGGTGAAGGTCAGCAGGAGGATGTCCCACGGACGGGCGCCTTGGTGGAGGAGCCAGGCGACGCGGTAGGTGAGGGTGCGGGTCTTGCCGGAGCCCGCGCCGGCGAGCACGAGGGCCGGGCCCGGGCGCGAGGTCACGGCGGCGAACTGCTCGGCGTTGAGCTCGCCGCGGAAATCGATCGGAGGCAGGCCTTCCACGGGCTCAGCGGGCCGGGCGCTGGCGACGCTCCATCAAGGCGAACTTCACCGCCTGCTCGTCGGCGCGGTAGGAGGACCGGACCAAGGGGCCGGACTCGACGTGCTTCACGCCGGCGGCGAGGGCGAACGCCTTCCACTCGGCGAACTCGTCGGGGTGCACCCAGCGGTCGATCGGGGCGTGCTCCTTGCTGGGCGAGAGGTACTGGCCGATCGTGAGGATGTCCACCTCCGCGGCGGCGATGTCGCGGAGCAGGGCGGCGACCTCGTCCTTCTGCTCGCCGATGCCGAGCATGATGCCGGTCTTGGTGATGAAGTCGCGCGACTTGGCGTGCTTCAGGACCCAGAACGAGCGGTCATAGCGGGCGGTCTTGCGGACGGGGCGCTGGAGGCGTTCGACCGTCTCCAGGTTGTGGTTCAGGATGTCCGGGCGGGCGTCGAGCAGGGTGTCCAGGTGGACCTGCTCGCCGCGGAAGTCGGCCGGGAGGACCTCGATGGTCGTCTCGGGGTTGCGGTGCCGGGTGGCGCGGATGGTGGCGGCCCAGACCGAGGCCCCGCCGTCCTTGAGGTCGTCGCGAGCCACCGAGGTGATGACGACGTGGCGGAGGTTCATCTGGGCGATGGATTCGGCCACGCGGGGCGGCTCGCCCAGGTCGAGCTCGCTCGGGCGGCCGGATTGGACCGCGCAGAAGGTGCAGGAGCGGGTGCAGACGTTGCCCAGGATCATCACCGTGGCCGAGCGCCGCGACCAGCATTCCCCCATGTTGGGGCACTGGGCGGACTGGCAGACGGTGTGCAGCTTGTGCTGGTCGACGTTCTGCTTGGTCGCGAGGAAATCGGGCCCGGCGGGCAGCTTGGCGCGGAGCCAATCGGGTTTGCGGGCGGACTCGATCATCGGTAGCGGCCGAAGATTGCCTCCTTCCCGGGTTTTTCAACCTAACAAAGCAAAAGGGGCGTCCTCCTCCCGGAAGACGCCCCTGGCTATGCGATATCCGCTGAAACGACGGTCTTAGAACGTCTTCTTGAGCGAGACGGCCGTGATGCCTTCGTAGGTGCCGGCGAAGGTGCCGCTGCCGTTCGAGTAGCTCACCGTGCCGGTGAAGCCGAGGACGGGGTAGGACAGGCTGACGGAGTAGTCGTCGTCCGTCTTGGCGGCGTTCTTGCCGTCGGTGATCCCGTAGTGGAGGCCGAGGGAGAGACCCTTCACGGAGGGGATGTCGTAGGCGTAGGCGACTTCGTAATACTTGGTGCCCGAGCCGACGATGCCGAAGTAGTCGGTGACGGCGTAGGAGACCTTGGCGGTCAGGCCGTAGCCGGAGGCTGAGACGTTGAACTCGCCGGTGTTGAGGGAGGAGTTGCCTTCGTAGACGTAGGCGATGTAGCCGACCGAGGCGCTGATGTCCTTGGTCAGGGTGAAGCCGTAGGCCGCGTAGACATCGAGCTCGAGGGTCGTGTTGGTCCAGGCCACGTTGGAGGCCCAGACGCCGCCGGTGAGGCCGTTCTTGAAGTCGACATCAAAACCACCCTGGAGGGCGGTCTTGCTGGCGTTCTGGGTGATCCCGCGGAACACGTAATCGCTCGTGAAAGCGATGTTGCCCGAGACGGCGGGTCCGGACGCGGCGGGAGCCGCCTGGGCCAGGGCCGAGGCAGCGGTGAGGGTGAGGAGGCTGAGGATGTAGGAGTGCTTCATAGCGATTCCCCTAATGCTAGGGCTGTGCCAAAGTCCTTCCTCCCCACCTGAGCCCTTTTAAAAGGGTATTTTGGGCAAAAGGCAGGCTGGACGTGCCCATTTATGCTCATTCCTGCCAGAAATCCGTCAGGATTGTTTCCGGCGGATGGCTTTCTGGTAACAAGCGACGTGCGCCTGCGCGGATTTCGCCCAGCTGAACTCCTCCCGCATGGCCTGGTTCTGGGCGGCGGCGTAGTCGGCCGGCCGCGCATAGAGGGCCAGCGCCTGCTCCAGGGCCCATTCGATCCCGGCCACATCGGCATGTTGGAAGACGATCCCGGTGCCGCGGCGCGCCGACGGGCTCCAGGGTTGGACGGTGTCGGCGAGCCCGCCGGTGGCGCGGACGATGGGCAGGGTCCCGTAGGCCATGGAGTAGAGTTGATTGAGCCCACAGGGCTCGAACCGGCTCGGCATCAGGAAGAAGTCGGCCCCCGCCTCGATGCGATGGGACAGGCCGTGGTCATAGCCGATCCGGGTCGCGCAGCGCCCGGGGAAGTCCCCGGCGAGGCGGCGGTATTCGTTCTCGAGCGCGCCGTCGCCGCTGCCCAGCAGCACGAACTGCAGCTGTCCTGCGCGCAGGAAGCGCGGTAACGCGCGCGCCGCGAGGTCGAGGCCCTTCTGGTCCCAGAGCCGCGAGATCACGCCCACCAGCGGGACGCCAAGGTCGGGCGCGAGCTGCATCTCGCGCAGGAGCGCGGTCTTGCAGGCCGCCTTGCCCGCGAGGTCGCCGACGGCGAAGGGTTGGGCGAGGTGCGGGTCGCGGCGCGGATCCCATTCCGCCGCGTCCACGCCGTTGAGGATGCCCTCGAGGTCGCCTTGCCGCCGACGCACCACGTCGTCCAGCCCGTAGCCGAACTCGGGCGTGAGGATCTCGCGCGCGTAGGTCGGGCTGACCGTGACCACGCGGGTCGCGTGGAGGATGCCGCCCTTGAGGAAGTTGACGCCTCCCAGGCATTCGAGCTCCTGCGGCTGGTAGAGCCATCCGGGCAGCCCCAGGTAGCCGAGGATGCGCCGGTCCAGCAGGCCTTGGTGCTGGAGGTTGTGGATGGTGAGCACGCTGGCGGCGCCGCCGAGCGGGGTGTCCTTGAGCGTGGTGTTCAGCAGCACCGGCATCAGGCCGGTGGTCCAATCGTGGCAATGGATGACGTCGGGGATCCAGCCGGTCGCGAGGCACGCCTCCAGGCCTGCCCGACCGAAGAACGCCGCGCGTTCCGCGGTGTCCACCCGCGCCGGGTAGACCTCGCGGGCGCCGTAGAAATCCTCGTGCTCGATGAACCAACCTTCGCAGCGGGGCGCGATCTCCAGGCGCCGGACGCGGCAGCCGGCCCGGGCGGGGTCGCCGCCCACCGGGACCTGCAGCGCCTCGAGCAGGGTGCCCATCTGTTCCCGCCCCGGGACGGAGCCGTAGAGCGGGGTCGCCACCCGCACCTCGTGGCCGAGCGCCGCCAGCTGGCGGGCGAGGGCGCTGGCCGCGTCGCCGAGTCCGCCGGCCTTGGACCAAGGGGCGAGTTCCGGGGTGAGGTGGAGGATCTTCATGCGGAAGGAGCGGGTCGGGTCGGGCGGCCGAGGCGGTTGAGCAGGGGGAGCAAGGCGAGGAGCACGAGCAAGGCCAGCCCCATCGCCACGTTGCCCGCGAGGTCGTGGACGGTGCCCAGCCCGGAGAAGCCCGGCTGGCCGGGCGCCACGCCCTGCAGGTCGAGCTCGAGCGATCTCGACCCATGCCGCAGGGCATGGAACGCGAGGAAGGTGTTGCGGCCGATGTTAAGGAGGAGGGCCGTGCCGGCCGAGAGTCCCAGCATGGCGGCGCCGCGGAGCAAGCGGGCGAGCGGACCGCCCTCGAGGAAGAGCGCGCCGAGGAACGCCCCCGCGAAGACGCAGGCGGAAAGCGAGCGGATGCCCGAGCAGGCGTCCGCGACGCCGACGGCGTCGCCGTTCGCGAAGACGATCGTGTTGCCGCTCACGCGGATCGCCTGGTCGGAGGCGCGGAGGAAGCCGGAGACGATCTCGGTGACGTTGGCGAGCAGCTCCAGCTTGATGCGATTGTCGACCAGGTAGAGGAAGGGGCCGGAGATCAGCCAGACGGCGGCCGGAAAGACGACCAGCGCGGTCGACCGCCAGCGGGCTTCCGCGGCCGGTTCGGCGTCCGCCGGTCCGCGCGCGGAGAGGAAGGCCGTCGCCAGCGCCAGGGTCGTGAGGCCGGCCGCCATGAGCATCGTCGCGGCGGGACCCGTGCCGTACATGATGCGGCCGGCGGCGCCGAGGGCGAAGAGCAGCAGGGCGCCGAAGGCCGCGCCGCCGGCCAGGCGCACGGTCCATGGGTGGCTGGGGGCGGAGCCGAAGCCGCGTTCGCCGGCGAGCAGGGCGCGGAGTTCCGGCCAGCGGTCCCAGAGCACGTAGGCGGCGAAGACCGGCACGAGGTAGCCGAAGGTGTAGTCATCCTTGGTGCTCCAGGTCGCCCATTGGTCCCAGGTGGTGAAGGCCGCCATGGCCAGCAGCAACGCGCCCAGCCCGGCCGTCGTGCGGTCGAGCGGGGAGGCGGGGCGCGGGGCCGCGTCGGTCATCCTCAGAACTTCGGGACGGCCGCGAGCAGGCGGCGCGTGTATTCCTCGCGGGGCGAGCCGAGGATCTCGGTCGGGGTGCCTTGCTCGACGATGCGGCCTTGGGACATCACGAGGATGTGGTCGCTCACATGCTCGATGACGGCGAGGTCATGGCCGATGAAGAGGTAGGTCAGGCCGAGCTTCGCCTGCAGGTCCTGCAGCAGGTTGACCACCTCGGCCTGCACCGAGACGTCGAGCGCCGAGACGGGCTCGTCGCAGATGATCAGCTCGGGCTGCACGGCGAGGGCGCGGGCGATGCCGATGCGCTGCCGCTGGCCGCCGGAGAACTCATGGGGGTAGCGGCGGAGGAAGTCCGGCGAGAGCTGCACGTCGGCGAGCAGCTGGGCGCACCGGGCCTCGCGGTCGGCTTTCGAGAGGCCGGGGAAATGGATCTCCAGCGGCTCCGAGAGGATGCCGAGGATGTCGGCGCGCGGGTTCAGGGAGTTGTACGGGTCCTGGAAGATCATCTGGATCCGCTTGCGCCACGGCTTGAACGCCGCGTTGGACAGGGCGCCGATGTCCTGGCCGTCGTAGAGGATCCGCCCGGCGGACAGCGGGGCCAGCTTGATGATCGCCTTGCCCGTGGTGCTCTTGCCCGAGCCGGATTCGCCGACGACCCCGACGGTCTTGCCCCGGGGTACGGCGAAGGAGATGCCGTCGACGGCCTTCTTCGGCGGGCCTTGGCGGAACAGCCAGGTCGTGCGACCGGGGTAGTGCACGGCGAGGTCGCGGACCTCGAGGAGGGGTTGGGCGGGGGCGTTCACGAGACCTTGAGTTCGTCCTTGAGGGTGGTGAGGCGGTGGCGGCGCTGGCCGAGGCGCGGGATGCAGGCGATGAGGCCCTTGGTGTAGTCGTGCGACGGCGCGCCCATGACCCGGTCGGTCGGACCCTGCTCGACGATGCGGCCTTTGCGCATGACCTGGACGTGGTCGGCGAAGTTCGCGACGATGCCGAAATTATGGGTGATGAGGAGGATGCTCATGCCGCGCTCGCGGCGCAGGCGGGCGAGCAGGTCCATGATCTCCTTCTGGATGGTCACGTCGAGGGCCGTGGTCGGCTCGTCGGCCACGAGGATCTTGGGGTCGCAGGCCAGCGCCATGGCGATCATCGCGCGCTGCTGCATGCCGCCGGATAATTCGTGCGGGTAGCTGTCGGCCACGCGGGCGGGGTCGTCGATATGCACGTCCCGGAGCGCCGCCAGGACCGCCGCCCGGCGGTCGGTGACGTCGGGTCGGTGCAGCTCGATGGCCTCGCCGATCTGGAAGCCGATCGTGTAGACGGGGTTGAGGGACGTGCCGGGCTCCTGGAAGATGTAGGCGATGTCCTTGCCGCGCACCTTGGACAGTTCGGCCTCGGACAGGCCGGTCAGTTCGCGGCCCGCCAACTGGATGGAGCCGACGACCGCGCAGGCCGGCGCCGGCGGCAGCAGGCGGGTGAGCGCCAGGGCGGAGACGGACTTGCCCGAGCCGGATTCGCCGACCACCGCGAGGACCTCGCCGGCGGCCAGCTCGAAGCTCACGTCGGTCGAGGCGACCGTGACGCGGTCACCCGTGCGGAAGGTGACGCCGAGGTCCCGGACTTTCAGGAGAGGCGCGGCGGACATGGGGCGAGGTTAGGCGGGTGAAGGGGGCAGGGGAAGGCAGAACGGCGTCAATTCACCCGGAAGGCGTCCTCGATGACCGTCCGGGGCGGCCCCTTGGTCGCGCCCTCGCGGAAGGCCTTGAGGTCCGCCTCCCGTTGGGCGGGGTCGAGCCAGAGCAGGCCGTAGGTCGAAGGCTCGTCGGCTGAGCGCACGTCGAAGCCGGCCGGGAAGCGCACCCAGCTCCAGTGACCCACGCGGTAGCCCGTGAGGCGCCAGCCCGGGATGAAGTCGGCCTCCGCGTGCATGATGCCTTGGATGCGGTGCGCGAGCCGGATCATCTCGTCGTCCTTCGTCGCGAGGCGGAAGGCGTCGATCAGGCCGGAGAGCTCGGGGTTGTCGATGCCGGTGATGTTGTTCGTCTGGCGCTTCGGCACCCGGCGTCCGTCCGGCAGCTTCTCGAGCGCGTTGTCGGAATGGTGCGACTCCCAGAAGGCGGGGATCCGGCTCGAGACGTTCCAGGCCCAGAAGCAGATCTCATGGTTCTTCTCCATGACCTTGCGGTACATCGTGGTGTGCTCGAGCGTCTCGGGCAGGTATTCCACGCCGCAGCGGCGGGCCGATTCGATGAGCGTCGCCAGCATCTTGCGGCGGTCGCTGGTGTCGAAGGTCAGGCGGAAGGAGAGGCGGCGGCCGGCGGCGTCCATCAGGATGCCGTCGTCGCCGACCCGCGTGTAGCCGGCCCGGGCGAAGGCGGCGCGCGCCAGCTCCGGCGAATAGCGGCGGGCCCGGATCGACGGGTCGGTGTAGGGCCCGAGGCCTTCGCTGAACTGGTTCAGGCGCTCGTAGTCGCCGCGGTAGAAGCCGTCGATGACCCGCTGGAAGTCCGTGGCGTGCTGCAGGCCCACGCGTACGTCGCGGTTGTCCAACCCCGGCTTCTGGGTGTTGATGTAGAGGCCGTAGGGCGGGCGGGGGATGTCGTTGTAGAACTGCGTCTTCGTCAGGAAGCCGCGCTGGTACGCCGGCCGTTCGTTGGCGCCATACCAGTAGCGGGGCAATCCCAGCAGCATCATGTCCAGCTCGCCGGCCATCAGGGACTCGTAGATGTTGTCCGGCTCGCGGATCACGAGGTATTGGATCCGGTCGGGGTTGAAGCGGTGGCGGTAGAACGTCCGGCGGTCGCCCCACCAGCCGGGGACCCGCTCCAGCGTCACCGACTGGTTGCGCACGAAGCCTTCGGGCTTCACCGCGTAGGCCCCGGTGGTCGGTTGGAAGCGGTCGTTGTAGCGCTTCAGGTAGTCCGGCCCGAACTCGCGGAAGAACTCGCGCGGCAAGGGGCGCAGGTCGCCCAGCAGCTCCAGCTGGTGCGGACGGGCCCGCGGGGCGTGGACCGCGATCGTGTGGTCGTCGTACTTGGTGATGCCGCCGAACTCCTTCGAGTAGTAGTCCGCGTACCAGTCGGCGTCGGCCCAGGGCGAGCGGTAGAAGTAGAACGCGTAGAGGAAGTCGTCGGCCGTGACCGGCTGGCCGTCGGTGAAGGTCGCGGCCGGGTCGAGGCGGAAATAGGCCGTCAGGCCGTCGGCCGAGAGGGCCCAGGCCGTGGCGAGCGCCGGGATCGGTTCGTCGGTGTTCGGGTGCGACGCGAGCAACCCGAAATCATTGTCGTCGTAGAGGTAGCCGCGGAAGCCGTTGTTCGCGTTGGCGCCGACGCGCCGCAGCGTGGGCGGGCTGGTGATGGTCGCCAGCCGGAGCGTCCCCCCGCGCACGGCCCGGGGGTCGGCGAACTCCTTCTGCGCGGAGCCGTCCTGCCAGACCAGGTCCTTCGGGAGGTCGCCCGGCTGGGCGAAATGGAAGAATTCCGGGTGGTCGGCGTAGTACTTCCGGGCGTTTGGGTCCTGGTAGGTCTCGGCGGCCGGGAGGCCGGTCAGGGTCAGGAGGAGCAGCAGCAACGGGCGCATCAGCGGGAGCGTTTGAGGTCGAAGGCGTCCTGGAGGCCCTCGCCGACATAGTTGATGAGGATCATGGCGCCGACGATGCAGCCGACGGACGGTAGCAGGAGCCACCAGGCCTGCCAGTTCTCCTTGGCCTGGTGGAGCAGGTCCCCCCACGAAGGCTGGGTGGGCGGGAGCCCGAAGCCGAGGTAGTCGAGCGCCGACATCGAGAAGATAAGCCCGTGCAGCGTGAAGGGCAGGGTGGTGAGGATCACCGTGGTGCAGTTCGGCAGCACGTGCTTCCAGAGGATGCGGAGGTGGCCGGCGCCGAGCGTGCGCGAGACCAGCACGTAGTCGCGCGCCGAGACCTGGTAGGCGGTGGCGCGCAGCTGCTGGGCGATGCCGATCCAGGAGAAGGCCACCAGGATCAGCACGAGCAGCGCGAGCGTCGGCTCGAGCAGGCTCGAGAGGAGGATGATGGCGTAGAGGAAGGGGATGTTCGACCACACTTCCATGAGGCGCTGGCACACGAGGTCGAACCAGCCGCCGAAGTAGCCCATCGCGGCGCCGAGCAGGAGGCCGACGAGGTAGGCGACGGGCACGAAGATCAGGGCGGCCTTCAGCAGGACCTGGAAGCCGCCGAAAAGGCGGGCCAGCACGTCGTGCCCCGATTCGTCCGTCCCGAGCCAGTGACCATCGAGACCGGGCGGGCAGGGGGAGGGCAGCAGCGTGCGCAGTTCGCCGGTCGGGGCCCAGTCGGCCCGGTGGCCGGCCGGCGTGACCTGGGCCACCGCTCCGTCGACGAACTTGGCCCGCGCGAGGGTGACGCCTTCGGCGAGGATCCGCGCGTCCCCATGCGGGCGTCCGTCGACGATCGACCAGGTGCGCGCGCGGGTGCCGTCGGCTTGCAGCGCGAAGATCCGGCCTTCCGCGATGACGCCGCGCGGGTCGCACCAGCGGCCTTGGGCGTCGCGCGTGACCACGGGCATGACCTCGCAGACCTCGTCCGCGGCGAAGGGGACGGGCGGGAGCAGGGCCCAGCCGCGGCCTTCGGCGGCGAGGCTCCGCGCGAGCAGGCGGAAATTGGGCTCGGCCAGGCCGCCGACGCCCAGCTCGGCGCCGGAGAGGTGGCGGACGAACACGGGGAAGCGCCAGGTGCCGTCGATCTTGAGGACGAGCGGGCGGTTGCCGACCAGCAGGGGGCCGAGGAGCGCGAGGCCCGCGAGGACGGCGAGCGTGACGAAGGACCACCAGGCGGCGCGGTGGGCGCGGAAGCGGGCGAGACGTCCGCGGGTGATGGGGTTGAGCCAGCTCATGCGCGTTTGTCGAAGCGGATGCGCGGGTCGACGGCCGCGACGCAGAGGTCGGAGACGATGTTGCCCAGCAGCATCGCCAGGCTGGACAGGGTGAGCAGCCCGAGGAAGACGGGGAAGTTGCGGTGCAGCAGGGCGTCGTAGCCGAGCAGGCCCATGCCTGGCAGGTTGAAGGTCACCTCGATGAGGAAGGAGCCCGTCAGGAAGAAACCGAGGTTGTGGCCGAAGGTCGCGGCGATCGGGATCAAGGAGTTGCGCAGCGCATGGACGAACACGATCCGGGGATGGCTCACGCCCTTCGCGCGCGCCGTGCGGATGTAGTCCGAGCCGAGGCTCTCGAGCAGGCCGTTGCGCGTGAAGAGGGTGAGGGCCGTGAACGCGCCCACCGTCATGCACGCCAGCGGGAGGAGCGTGTGGTGGAAACGCGCGCCCCAGGACAGCCCGTCCCAGGCGAAACCCTTCGTCGGGAACCAATGCAGCGAGTAGCCGAGGTATTTCAGCAGCACGACCGCCAGCACGTAGCTCGGGATCGAGTACAGGATGAAGAGCGCGAGCGTCGACCCGCGGTCGAACGCCCCGTCCCGCTTGAGCGCCTTGGCCACGCCGAGCGGGATGGACACCGCGTAGGCGAGCAGCAGCGACCAGCCGCCGAACCACATCGAGAGCGGCAGGCGGGCCTTGATCTCCTCCCAGACGGGCTTACCGCTCTCGGTCGACTCGCCGAGGTCGAGCTGCAGCAGGCCGGAGAACGACGGGCGGTAGAGCACGAAACGCGGGGCCTTGTCGGGGTCGTCGGCCAGGGGCGCCGGCTCCGCCTTCCACCCGTCCGGCGCGGCGCCCTTCTCGCCGCTCACCGCGAAGCCTTCGCCGGAACGCCGGATCGTCAGCCGGGTGGTCGCGCCGGCGGCGCCGACCTCGAGGGTGGCGCCGCCTTGCGCGTCGAGGCGTCCGGTCTGCCAGGCGCCCGGGCCGGGCCAGATGCCCAGCCAGATCGCGTAAGCCTCCAGCAGCGGCTTGTCGAAGCCGTAGCGCCGGCGGAGGTTATCCAGTTCCTCGGGGGAGGCCGGGCCGGTCGGCCGGGCCTTCCCGGCGCCCCGTTTCTGCTCGGCCTGCTGGCGTTCGGCCATCGCCTGCTCGATGGGGCCCCCGGGTACGAAACGGGTGAAGCAGAACGCGACGAAAGTGATCCCGACGAACGTCAGCGGAATCAGCAGCAACCGTCTGAGGACGTAGTCGCGCATGCGGGGTCTCCTAGGGCATGCGGGCATCCGGAGGGGTCAACCCCAAAGGACTCGGCTTGCACCCGCCGGAGGGCTCGCCACGCTCCGTTTTTGTGCAGATATTCGCTCTTATCCTGCTGGTCGCCCTGATGGCCTTGCTCGCCGCCTTCGCGTTGGTCGTGACCGCGGCGTTGTTCCTGTTCGTCTTCGCCTACCAGCTCCTGGTCAAGGACCGCTCCATGGGCGTCGGCTACTGCGCCGTCCAGTCCGCCTGCCTCATCTTCAGCAAGCTCTTCTATCGCATCCGGGCGCGCGGTTTGGAGCATCTGCCGGCGACCGGCGGCGCGCTCATCGTCTGCAACCATGTCTCCTACATGGACGCCGTCATCGTCGGCATCCTCTTCCGCCGGCCCGTCCGCTTCCTCTCCTGGGAGGGCTTCGAGCGCGTGCCGGTCATGCGGATGATCACGCGCATGATGGGTACGGTGCCCGTCTCCGAGGAGAAGGCGAAGGACGCCATCCAGCGGGCGGCCGACGCCTTGGCGCGGGGCGAGGTCGTCTGCATCTTCCCCGAGGGCAGCCTCACGCGGACCGGCGGCGTGCTCCCGTTGCGACGCGGCTACGAGCTCATCGCGCGCCGCGCCGGCGTGCCGATCGTCCCGATGGTCATCGACGGCCTGTGGGGTTCCATCTTCAGCCATAGCGGCGGCAAGTTCTTCTGGAAGCTCCCGCGCCGTTTTCCGCGGCCGCTCCACGTCGTCGTCGGCGCGCCGTTCCCGGCCGCCGAGCACGCCACCACCCGCCTGCGCCTGCTGGAACTCGCCGGCCAGGCCTTCGCCGCCCACCGCTCGCTCGACGACCACCTGGCCCGCGAGGTCGTGCATGGGCTGGTCCGTAAGGCCGGGCGCGTCGCCCTCGTGGACCGGACGGTCGGCCGCCGCGAGTTCTCCGGCGCCACCTTGCTCGCCTTGGGCTGGGTCATGGCCCGTCGCCTGCGCCGTCGTACCAACGCCCGTCGCGTGGGGATCATCCTGCCGCCCGGCGTCGGCGCCACCGTCGCCAACCTCGCCTGTCTGCTCGCCGGCAAGATCCCGGTCAACCTGAACTACACCTTGGGACGCGAGCAGGCCGCCTCCTGCCTGCGCCGGGCGGAGATCGACCTGCTGATCACCGCCGAGGGCTTCCGCGCCAAGCTCCTCGAGAAATTCCCCGATTTCCCCTGGGGCGACCAGCGCCTCGACATCGCCGCGGAGCTCCAGGGGCTCGGGAAGAAGGACGTCCTGCCGGCCTTCCTGGCGGCGCGCGTCCTGCCGGCCTGGGCCCTCGCGGCCCTGCTCGGGCTGCCGCGCCGCGGCGGCGACGACGAAGCGGCCTTGCTCTTCACCAGCGGCAGTTCCGGCGAGCCGAAGGGCGTCCGGCTTTCCCACCGCAACCTCCTCGCGAACCTGCGGCAGATCGAGGACGCCGACATCCTGCCGGAGCACGCCGTGCTGCTCTCGAGCCTGCCGGTCTTCCATAGCTTCGGCTTCACCGTCGGTCTCTGGTACCCGCTCACGCATCCGGTGGGCCTGGTGACGTTGCCCTCGCCGCTGGATACCGCCGGCGCCGTCAAGGCCGTGCGCGAGGAGCAGGTGACCGTGCTCGTGGGCACGCCCACCTTCCTGCGCCCCTACCTGCGTCGCGCCACGGCGGAGGACTTCGCCTCGCTCAAGTTCGCCGTGGTCGGCGCCGAGAAGTGTCCGGAGGACCTGGCGACGGGTTTCCAGGAGCAGCTCGGGGTGACCTTGCTCGAGGGCTACGGGATCACCGAGACGAGTCCGGTGCTTTCCGTCAACGTCCCCGACCGCGCCGATCCCGAGGCGCCGGGCGGCGTCTGGCAGGGCGGCCTGCGCGGCTCGGTCGGCCGGCCCGTGCGCGGCATCGCGGTCCGGTTCAAGGATCCCGAGTCCGGCGCGGAGTTGCCGGCGGGGCAGGTGGGTCTGCTCGAGGTCCGCGGCCCGAACATCTTCCTCGGTTACCTCGGCGATCCGGCGCGCACCGCGGAGGCCAAGGCCGAAGGCTGGTATCTCACCGGCGACCTCGCCCGCATGGACGCCGATGGTTTCCTGCACCTGGCTGGCCGCCTGTCGCGCTTCTCCAAGATCGGCGGCGAGATGGTGCCGCATGGCACGGTCGAGGAGGCCCTGATCCAGGCGCTCGGACTCTCCGGCTCCACCGAGCCCAAGGTCGCGGTCGCGAGCGTCGCCGATCCCGCGAAGGGCGAGCAGCTCGTCGTGCTCCATGTCGATGACCTCGATCCGGAGGCGGTGCGCTCGGCGCTGGCCGCGGCGGGCCTCGCCAACCTCTGGATTCCGAAGGTGTTCAAGAAGGTGCCCGTCATCCCGATTTTGGGCACGGGCAAGCTGGATTTGAACAGGTTGCGGCAGTTGGCACAGGCCTGAAGCGGTTTTGGCTCGCTTGTGGCTTAGGGTGGATTGTCCTAACCGACGATCATGCCGAAAAAGAAGAAGCCTGCTCCGAAGAAGCCCGCCGCCAAGCGCCGCGCCGCGCCCCGGTCCAAGCCGACCGCCCCGGCCCGCCCGGCGAAGAAGCCGGCTCGCCCGACCCGCGCCGCGCGCGGCGCCGCTCCGGCCGTCGCGCCGGATCGCGTCGCCGCCTTCCGCGAGGCCATCCTCCGCCACCTGAAGAGCACCTTCGCCCGCGACCCGGTCACCGCCACCCGCAACGATTGGTGGTCCGCGACCTGCATGGCCGCCCGCGACCAGATCCTGGAGCGCTACATCGCCACCCAGGCGGAGCACTCGGGCAAGAACGTCCGCCGCGTCTACTACCTCTCCCTCGAGTACCTGATGGGTCGCGTGCTCGGCAATAACCTCGTCAACCTGGGCCTGCGCGATGTCGCGACCCACGCCTTGGCCGAACTGGGCCAGGACCTCGAGGCGATCACCGACGAGGAGGCCGACATGGGGCTGGGCAACGGCGGCCTGGGCCGGCTGGCCGCCTGCTTCCTGGATTCGCTCGCGACCATGGACATCCCGGCCATCGGCTACGGGATCCATTATGAGTTCGGTCTCTTCCGCCAGACCTTCGCCCTCGGCCGTCAGGTCGAGGTGGCCGACAACTGGCTGGCGAACAACAACCCTTGGCTGATCCGCCGCCCGAACTTCCGCGTGACCGTCCCGCTCTACGGGCGCGTGGAACACGTGACCGATGACCGTGGCAACCATTCCGCGGTGCTCCGCGAGACCAAGGATCTCCTCGGCGTGCCCTGGGACATCCCGATCGCGGGCTTCGCCGCCAGCAGCGTCAACTTCCTCCGCCTCTGGGAATCCAAGGCCGCGACCGAATTCGACTTCCGCGCCTTCGACCGCGGCGGCTACGTCGACGCCGTGCGCGAGCGCGACGCCAGCGAGACCGTCTCCAAGGTCCTGTATCCGAACGACAGCACCGAGAGCGGCAAGGAGCTGCGCCTCGTCCAGCAGATCTTCTTCGTCTCCTGCTCCTTGCAGGACATCCTGCGCCGCCACCTGCGCCTGAACCGCGGTCTCGACACCTTGCCCGCCAAGGTCGCCATCCAGCTCAACGACACCCACCCGGCGATCGCCGTGGCCGAGCTGATGCGCCTGCTGGTCGACGTCGAGCGCCTCACCTGGGACGACGCCTGGGCCATCTGCACGCGCGTCTTCAGCTACACCAACCACACGCTCCTGCCCGAGGCGCTCGAGACCTGGTCCGTGCCGCTCTTCGAGAAGGTGCTCCCGCGCCAGCTTGAGATCGTCTACGAGATCAACCGCCGCCACCTCGAGGAGGTCGAGCGCCGCTGGCCGGGCGACGACGCCCGCAAGGCCGAGCTCTCCATCATCCAGGAAGGCACCCCGAAGCGCGTGCGCATGGCCCACCTCGCGGTCGTCGGCTCCCACCACGTCAACGGCGTAGCCGAGCTGCACACCCGCCTGCTCCGCGCCCACCTCTTTCCCGGGTTCAACGAGCTCTGGGACGGCAAGTTCGTCAACGTCACCAACGGCGTCACGCCGCGTCGCTGGATCCGCGGTTGCAACCCCGAGCTCGCCCGCCTCTGCGACGAGGTGGCCGGCCCGGGCTGGGAGACGGACCTCACGCGCCTGCGCTCCCTGGACGCGCGGGCCGACCAGCCGGCCTTCCAGGACCGCTTCATGGCGGTCAAGCGCGCCAACAAGGTGCGCCTCGCGGCCCGCATCAAGGACCTCCTCGGCGTGGAGGTCTCGCCCGACGCCTTGTTCGACGTCCAGATCAAGCGCCTGCATGAATACAAGCGCCAGCACCTGAACCTGCTGCACATCCTGCACCTGTATCGCCGCATCCTCAACGAGCCCGGCACCCGCTTCACGCCCCGCGTCTGCGTCTTCGGCGCCAAGGCCGCCCCGGGCTACGCGCTGGCCAAGCACATCATCCACGCCATCAACCGCGTCGCCGCCGTCATCAACGACGACCCGCGCGTCCGCGGCCTGCTCAAGGTCGTGTTCCTCCCGGACTACCGCGTCTCCCTGGCCGAGCGCATCATCCCGGCGGCCGACCTTTCCGAGCAGATCTCCACGGCGGGCAAGGAGGCCTCCGGTACCGGTAACATGAAGCTCGCCCTCAACGGCGCCGTGACCATGGGCACGCTCGACGGCGCCAACGTCGAGATCCACGAGGAGGTCGGGGACGACAACATCTTCATCTTCGGCCTCGAGGTCGAGGATGTGGCCGACCTCTGGCATCGCGGGTATTCGCCGCGCGCCGTGCTCGAGGCCGACCCCGAGCTGGCGACCTTGATCGACTGGCTTCGTTCCGACACCTTCACGCCCGAGCAGCCGGGGTTGCTTTCCCCGGTGGCCGATTCGCTGGTGGACGGCGGCGATCCCTACCTCTGCCTGGCCGACTTCCGCAGCTACGTGGCGGCCCAGGAGAAGGCGGGCGAGGCCTTCCTCGACCGTCGTCGCTGGGCGGCCATGGCCATCCGCAACGTGGCGCGCTGCGCCAAGTTCTCGTCCGACCGGTCGATCGGGGACTACGCCCGCCTGATCTGGAAGACCCGTTCCCACCCGGTCCCCCGTTAAGTCAGGGTTGAGTTCGGTCCCGGCTCCCTCAATCTGAGGGGGCTTTGTTTTGGCGCACCTCCAGCCTCGCCCTCCTCGCCGTCTTCACGGCCGGGGGGCTGCGTGCCGCCGACGCCCCGCCGAAGCCGACCCTCCGCGGCTTCAAGGTCACGACCGAGGGCGGGGTGGAAGGGAAGCAGGTCGTCGAGTATGGTCCGGATGGACGGCCGCTGGATGCTTCCGCGATGCCGGCCACGACCCGGGTCGGCAATGGCCGTCCGCTGCCGCCCGGGGCGACCTTGCCGACGCCGCCCGGCGAGACTCCCGGCGCCCCGGAAGGATCGGGCAAGGAGATGTTCACCCCTGATGGTCGCCGCCTGCCTTTCCTCGCCGGCCCGACGCTCCGCCAGTCCACCGGCACCGCCGAATTCAGGACCGGCGGTGCGGTCAAGGAGGTCGATGGCAACGTGGACTTCAGCGCCGCTCTGAAGAAGATGACCAAGAGCTCGGGTCTGCTCGAGGAGCGCTACGACAAGACGATGGCCCCGCTCAACCTCGACCCGCGTTACTCGCGGGAGAATCTCGTGACCTTCGACTCGTGGCGCGGCAAGTATGACACCTACGGCCGCAAGAAGGCTGAGATCGACCTGGCCGACACCTTGGGCGCCGAGGTCCGTCCCAAGGACACGATCGAGGTGAAGTCGGTCGAGCTGCCCAGCAGCCCTTGGTCGCGCCGGACGGCCGACGTCAAGGGCCTCGATGGCCGGCTCACGACCGAGAAGGTGAGCCGTTATGACGTGAAGCCGTTGCCCTTCCCGTCGCCGGTGGCCAAGAGCATCGACCAGCTGTCGATGCAGGACATCAATCGCTATCAATTCCGTCGAAACCGCTCCGATGAACCGGGTCTGGATCGGGTCCGGCCGGGTTCCGATAAGGTCGATAAGACGGGTTCTGGCGGAAAGTAGGCCGTTTTTGGCCTCGCCCGAAGGGGTCGGGCGGTGTTATCACCCCTTTTTCCCCACGCATGAGCGACGCTCCCGCCAGACCGGCCGGCAACGGCATCAGCGACCTCGAGGTCAAGGACGGCCAGATCATCTTCGATTCGGTCTGGACCAGCCTCGAGCGCGAGTTCGGTCGCGCCAAGTTGTCGTTCCCCCGGGAGATCTTCTGGCTCAACGGCGCCCCCGGCGCGGGCAAGGGCACGAACACCCAGTTCATCCTCCAGTATCGCGACTACGGCGCCGAGCCCATCGTGGTCAGCGACCTCCTGTCCAGCCCCGAGGCCAAGAAGCGCATCGACGCCGGCATGCTCGTCGGCGACCGCGAGGTGGTCGAGATCCTCTTCCGCAAGCTCCTCGAGCCCCAGTACGTCACCGGCGCCGTCGTGGACGGCTTCCCGCGTTCGATGGTCCAGGTGGAGTGCCTCAAGCACCTCTTCGCGCGCCTCAACGACCTCCGCCAGGAATTCCGCCACTCGCCCGACGGCGTGCGCTTCCCCAAGCCGCACTTCCATATCCTCGTCCTGTTCGTCGACGAGAACGAGTCGGTCCGCCGCCAGCTGAAGCGCGGCCAGGAGTGCCTCGAGCAGAACGAGCGCGCCCGCCGCGACGGCGCTCCGGAGGTCGAGGTCCGCAAGACCGACCTCAGCGCCGACGCCGCCCGCAACCGCTACCGCGTGTTCAAGGAGCGCACCTACGAGCCGCTGCAGTCGCTCCGGGACATCTTCCATTACCATTTCATCAACGCCCAGGGGTCGCTGCCCGAGGTCCAGGCCCGCATCATCAAGGAGCTCCAGTATCAGAGCTCCCTGGAACTGTCGGAGGAGACGTACGACCTCATCTCGCCGATCCCGCTCTCGTCGCAGATCACCCAGCACGCCCGCCAGGACCTCGTCCGCCGGCTGGACGATTACGCCGAGCGCCAGACCGTCCTTTTCCGCCGCGTCATCGAGCTGATCCAGGAGAAGTTCCTGCCGATCATCCGCTCGCACGCCATCTCCGGCCAAGCCCACGTGAACATCGAGACGCCCGTCTTCGACGACGCCCTGGCCATCGCGATGTTCATCGACATCTTCTCGGAGCGCGGCTTCCACGCCGTCGTGGACCAGCATCGCATCGAGATCCCCGAGTCCTTCGACCTGACGACCGGCCGCATCGTGACGCGCGTCAAGAAGGTCTGGCGCGTCTCGATCCGCTTCGAGGGTTCCGAGATCCGCCGCGGCGGCGCCTGAGCCCCGCTCAGCGCACGGGCACGTAGTACTCGACGTACCCGATCATCATCTCGTCGTAGGTCTGGTCGCCCCAGCGCACGCGCCGGGTCGGGTCGGGGTTGGCGGGGTTGCCCGCGCTGTTGTCGAACACCGCCGTGATCCGGACCCGGCTGCCCTTGGGGAGGACGCGCGGTTCGGCGTAGTCGTGCCGGATCTGCCAGTTGAAGTCGTAGCGCGGCAGGTCGAGCAGCGTCTCCGCGGACCCGTCCTGCCCCAGCAGCTCGAACTTGAAGGCCGCGCCGCGCACGTGCATGTGGGCCATCAGCGCGGTGACCGGGAGATCGACCGGCACGGGCCGCACCAGCGTCTCCACGTGGCGCGCCGCGCCCGGCGGGATGTCGAGCCGCGGGTTGGCCAGCCCGACCGTGCGCATCTCGAAGCGCGGGGGGGTCTGCGCGAAGACCAGCCCCACTTTCAGCTGGTCGGTCGTGGCCTGGCCGTTGGGCGTGTAATGGATCTGGAAGGTCAGCGTCGACCCGGCCGGCAGCTTGCGGGCGAAGCCAGGTGGGTAGACGTGGCTGCCGTTGCCGGGTACGTAGGCCGCCCAATAGTCCTCGGCCCCGCCGAAGGCGGCTTTCTGCCCCTTGGGGATGCAACGGACGATCACGTGGTGCACGACGCCTCGCGCCGTCGGCAGGAGCTCGTAGCCTTGGACCCAACGATCCTCGGCGAAGCTCGTCGCGATCGTGTCATGCTCGTAGCGCATGAAGCCGTCGGCCTTGATCGCGTGGGGTCGGCTGATCTGCAGCACCGCGTCGGGCTGGCCGATCGTCCAGGCACCGGGGTAGGCGCGGGGCTTCGGCGCGTCGGCGAGGTCGCCCACCGGGCGGTCCGCCGAATCCAGCCAGGCCAGCAGGTCGCGCCGGTCCGTCGCGGGCAGCGAGCAATCGTTGGCCCACGGGCTGGGCTGGCCGCCCGGCAGGGGGGCGGCGAACCACGGCGGCATCTGGCCTTCCGTGACCACCCTCCGGATCGTCTTCGCCCGTTCGGTCACCGCCGCCAAGGAATCCAGCCGGAACGGCGCGATCCCCTCCGCCCGGTGGCAATCCACGCAATGCTGCTGCAGGATCCGGGCGATGTCGCGGTGGTAGGTGAGCGTGGTCGGCGCGGCGGCCGGCCGCGGCCCGAGGTCCAGTTCGCACCCCGGCGCCTCGGTCATCGTCCGCAGCGGCTTGCGGCCCGCCTTCAGCGCGTCGGCCGCCTCCAGCAGGTGGCTGACCGTCGGCGCCTCGCGGCTGTACTTCACCCCGTATTGGTCGTCGAGCGCGCCGCGGTAGACCAGCGTGCGGTCCGGGGCCAGGAGGAAGACCTCCGTGGTCGTCCGCGCCTGCAGGGCCCGGGCGACTCCCTGGGCCGCGTCATGGCAGACCGTCGAGCGTACGCCCGCGGCCGCGACCTGGGCGCGGATCTCGTCGTCCGTCTCGGTCTTCATCGGGTTGAGCACCAGCAAGGCGATCCCGCGGTTGGAAAGTTCCTGTTCCAGCCTGGCGAGCGAGGGCATCTGCCGCTTGCTCACCGGGCACGTCGTGCTCGACAAGGCGATCGCCACGCCGGCGTACCGGGAAGCGTCGGCCAGACGATGCGGCTTACCCGTCAGGTCGGTGAACGCGACATCCGGGACCTGCCTTCCGGGCAGCAGGGTGGGGGTCTCCGCCGCGCCGAGCGTCAGGCTGAGCCCCGCGAGTCCGAGAAATGGGAGCAGCCGGCGCATCGGTTTACTTGGCCGCTTTCTTCTTGGCCTTGCCCTCCGGCAGCGGATCCAGGCCCGCCACGGGGAACTTCGGGTTCGGCCGGCGGGCGGCGGCCATCTTGGCCTCCAGCTCCTTGACCACCTCGGGGAACTTCGCCGCCAAGTCGTTCGCCTCGGCCGGGTCGGCCTCGAGGTCGTAGAGCTGGGTCGCGACCTGACCCGTCTGGTTCACCTGCTTGAGCATGTCCGTGCGGATCGCCTTCCACTTGCCGTCCCAGATCGCCTGCTGGTGGCCGTAGCCGGGGAACTCGCGGTAGAGCGGATGGACGCGCGCCTGCGCCTCGCCCTTGAGCGTCGGCACGAGGCTCTCGCCCGTCGACGGACCCGACGGCTTGACGCCGGCGAGGTCGGCGAACGTCAGCAGCCAATCCTCGAAGCCCGTGGTGAGGTCGGAGCGGCGCCCCGGCTTGATCCCGGCCGGCCAGCGCACCACCGTCGGCTCGCGGACGCCGCCTTCGTGCAGCGAACCCTTGAGCCCGCGCAGCCCGCCGGCGGATCCGAAGAACTTCGTGTCGACCCCGCCCACGTCGTGGGTCGCGCCGTTGTCGCCGGTGAAGACGATGAGCGTGTTGTCGGCCACGCCGGCCTTCTCCAGCGCGGCGACGATCCGGCCCACGTCCTTGTCGAGGCGGGTGATCATCGCGGCGTAGGTCGCGTAGGGCGTGCGGTTGGGCACGTAGGACCCCTTGGCCGCGGGCGCGAACGGCTTGTCCTCGGGGAACTTGCCGGCGTAGACCGCGAGGTCCTCGGCCGGGACCTGCAGGGAGACGTGGGGCAGGGGCGAGGCGAAGTAGAGGAAGAACGGCTGCTTCGCGTTGGCCGCGATGAACGCCTCGGCGCCGCGGATGAAGTGGTCGGGCGCGAAATCCCGGCCGATGAACGCCGCGTAGTTCGCCGGGTCGTTCACGTCGGCGCCCGCCGGGAAGCCGCCGTGGCCCGGCACGCCTTTCGGTCCGTTGTCCAGCGGCGTGAACGTGTCGTCCACCCAGAGCGCCGCCGGGTAGTGGCTATGCGCCTGCCACTGGCTCGTCAGCCCGATGAAGTGGTCGAAACCCTGCTGGAAGATGTTACCCGTCGAGTCCATGGCGCCAAGGCCCCACTTGCCGAACGCCGCCGTCTTGTAGCCGGCCTTCTTCAAGGTGTTGGGCAACGTCATGATGCCCGCCGGCAAGGGCACCTGCTCGCCCTGACCCACGTCCTCGTTGTCGCGCACCGGGGCCTGGCCCGGGTTCAGGCCGGTCATCAGCACCGCGCGGGACGGGGCGCAGACCGCGTTGCCGCAGTAGTGGCGCGTCAGCACGAGCCCCTCGCGGGCCAGCCGGTCGACGTTCGGCGTCAGGATCTTCTTCTGCCCGTTGAAGCCCACCTCGCCGTAGCCCAGATCGTCAGCCAGGATGAACACGATGTTCGGTCGGGTTGCTTCGAGCGGGAAGACGGCGGCGGCGCAGAACAACAGAAGGCACGCAGGGAAACGTCGCATGCTCATTTCCTAGGCAATCCGACCCTTTCTGTCGAGGAAACCGCCCGTTTTGTTTGTCGGGTTGACATCCCGGGCCCGCTTGGGCTTAACGAACCTTCCTTTCTCGGGCTGTAGCGTAGTCTGGTAGCGCGCTTGCATGGGGTGCAAGAGGTCGTGAGTTCGAATCTCACCAGCCCGACCAAAGGAAAAGCCAAGACTGCCCGCCTAGAGCCGGGTGAAGCTCATGCCGTAGGCGGCGGGGCGGTAGTTCCCTTCGGCGTCCTTCTTCAGGAAGGCGACCGTCGGGCCTTGTGTGAGCACCGGGAGCGGGCTGGGGCCGGGCATCGGGACCACGGGTCGGACGACGTCGTACCGGATCGTGATCTTGGCCGCCGGTTTCAAACCGCTGGCGGAGCGGGCCACGCTTTGGACGATGGCGGTGGCCGTCACCTCCGTGGCGGTGCCGTCCTTCCCCAAGGTCACCTGGGTCTCGACCTGTTCGACGGTGACCTGGATAGCCTCCGGGGCCTCGGCTTGCAGTTGACGGTAGTGCGAGGTGGAGAGCTCCGCCCGGGCGACCCAGGTGCTGAGGGTCAGCAGTAGGATGTGCTTAAGCATGGGTGCGGAGGGTTAGCGCTGAGCCGCGACCCAAGGGACGAGTTTCTCGGCCCAGGCGTGGGCGTGGGCCTTGAGACCCTCGCCGGAGAAATGCACGCCCTTGCCGCCCCCATCGCGCAGCTCGCCGCGCAGCGCGTCGCTATCGGGCCCCTCCAGGGCGACCTGCGCCTTCCAGAGGCTCGCCTGGGCGGCCCGGATGTCGTCGGAGCCCACGTCCGTGGGACCGTGGTAGCTGACCTGGGCCACGAACCAAGGGGCGGGCCGGCGGCTGTCCTGCTGGGCGCGTTGGATCAGTTGGGTGAGGTAGGTCGCGTAGAGTTTGCCCGGCAGCGTGCGCGTGGTGTCCTTCTGGTTGGCGTCGCTCTCGCCCTGGTGCCAGAGCACCGCGCGGAACGCCGGCACCGAGCCCATCCGCTTCACGAGCATCGCGTAGGCCTTGCCGTCGGACTCCCACTGCCCGTCGGCGGTCTTCTTGACGCGGCTCAGGATCGTGGGCGGGTTCGGGAACGTGATCCCGGCCGGCAGCCATTCGCGGACGCTGGTGGCGCCGATGCCGCAGGGGATGAAGCCGATCGGCACGCCGAGCCGCTTTTGCAGTTCGTCGCCGAGCGCGGGCAGAATGCTGCCGCCCCCGCCCGAAGCGCCGGGCTGCGGGTCCGCGCAAGGTTGCCAGGTGCCTTGTGGAGTCAGCGTGAAGACCTGGTCGGAGGCCGCCTTCATCTTCACCGCCCCGTGGTTCGCGGAGTTGGATTGGCCGGTCACCACGAAGACCTCGCCGACGCCGAAGTGGACGACGGTTGCGTCGCCGAGCGGCTTATCCCCTCGCGCCGCGCGGGCTTCGAGCGTGTGCAGGCCTTTGGATAGGTCGAGGGTGGCCGCGAAGCCGAGCGTGCCGGGCTTGCCTTCCACGGGGAACGTTTTCAAGGGCTGCCAACTCCCGCCATCGCAGCGGATTTCCACGGCGACGCCGTCGCCTGGCGCCTGGCCATTCACCTCGACGCGTCCGGAGTCGGCGCTTTGGCGCTGCACCACCGCGTGTTCGGCCGGGGAGAGGAGGGTGACGGACGTTTCCGCCGCGGAGAGGGCGGCGCAGCTGAACAGCAGGGCGAAGAGGGGGTGCATGGTTTTACTTGGTGGTGGGGAGCAGCTTGGCCTTGATGAAATCGATCTCCTTCGGATGCTTCACGTCCGGCGCGCCCGGGTAGACCAGTTCGCACGGCACGCCGATGGTGTCGCAGTGCTCCTTGAGCTTGGCGCCGAAGTTGGCCGAGTGCGTGGCGTCCTTCTCCTCCTTGCCGAGGTTGGGCGGCGTCGGGAAGTAGAGGCCGACCGCCGGGTCGTCCTTGGACACCAGTTCATACGGCGAATACTCCTTGATCCAAGGCAGGATGCGCTCGCGGGCGTCGTAGAAAGCCTGGAAGGAAGAGACCTTCTTCGCCGTGTCGCCGGCGATGCCGAAGGCGTGGGCGCCGTAGCCGCTATTGGGGGTCCACTCACGCATCTGCTTCGGATCGAGGGACGTCTGCGGCACGGTCACCGCGGCCGCCAGGAGGCGGGTCGACTCGCGCGCGATCGGGTCGGCGCTGGAAGGGTCGGCCAGGTCGTCGTGGAAGGCCAGCCACAGGCTCGTGCAAGCGCCGGCGGAACCGCCGCTCGCGACCACGCGGGTCTTGTCGAGGTTCCACTCCTTGGCCTTGCTGCGCACGAGCTGGAGCGCGCGGGCGCAGTCGAGCATCGGGCCCTTCACCGGCGGCACCACGCCGTCGGCGGTGGCGTCCTTGATGTAGCGGTATTCCACCGAGACCACGGAGATGCCCGCCTCGAGGCAGGGCTTGAGCAGGCCGTTCACGCTGGACCGGTCGCCGTTGGCCCAGCCGCCGCCGTGGATGTAGAAGAGCACCGGCGTCGGTTGATCCGACTTAGCGCGCCAGAAGTACATCACCTGCATGCGGTGCGGACCGTACGGGATGTTCTCGTCGGGTTTGACCGCCAGCGGCGTCTTGAGGTGCTCCGGGTTGCCGTCGTTGACGAACCGGGCCGGCGCTTTCTTCGCCTCGGCCTTGGCCTCCGGTTTGGCCGGGGCGGCCTTAGGGTTCGCGGGGGTGTCGGCGGCAAGGAC
>Ga0214919_10002709_pt1 | contig 27480 bp, 23 predicted proteins | sample LL1503_MetaG_FD_177994 | JGI IMG/M metagenome (GOLD analysis project Ga0214919, IMG submission 177994) | Freshwater microbial communities from Lake Lanier, Atlanta, Georgia, United States - LL-1503 | ecosystem: Environmental > Aquatic > Freshwater > Lake | place: USA: Georgia | collected...
TACCGACGACGCGGGCGAATTCAAACGTTCTTGTCAGCGCGAGCGCAGTGACCAGTACCTACTTGTCGTATACGAACGGCCTACAAAATATATTCGTCGCAGCGGGCTCTACTGCAGCCACCACTGGACTCTACGTTGGTGGGCCGTCCAACTACTTCAACGGATCTATCTCGGAACTGTTGATTTACTCCTCAAACTTATCGGCACCCCAGCGGCAACAAGTGGAGGGGTATTTAGTCCAAAAATGGGGTCTTAGTACGCAGACGGCGACTGGGCATCCATACAAATTGATTCCGCCCGCGACCTCTCAGCCCGCGCAATTCGCAGAGGTGACGCCAGGAAACTGGACCCGCGATTGGAACCCGTATTTGCAGTCGTTGATTGCGACGAACAATCCAACGAATGCCACGGTAATTCCGACTGTGATCTACGGAACGGGTGGGCCTTCACTCAGTCCGGCATTGTCAACACAGTATTACGTGGGCGGCGTGTTGGCTCCGAACGGGAATATTTATGGTGTACCATACTACCTTACTTCAAACATTCTGATTATCAACACCACGACAAATGCCGTGAGTTATGGAACCGGAGGTGCCTCTCTCACCCCAGCATTGTCGACGCAGCGTTACGGGGGCGGTGTGTTGGCTCCGAACGGGAATATTTACTGCGTGCCGTACGTCGCTTCAAATATTCTGATTATTAATACCACCACCAACGCTGTGAGTTATGGAACCAACGCACTCACTCCAGCATTGTCTACCCAGAATTACTATGGCGGTGTGTTGGCTCCAAACGGGAACATTTATTGTATACCGCTCGCCGCTTCAAATATTCTGATTATTAATACTACGACAAATGCCGTGAGTTACGGAAGTAACTCGCTCACCCCAGCGTTGTCGACGCAGGTTTACGCGAGCGGTGTGTTGGCTCCGAACGGAAATATTTATTGCGTCCCGACCAACTCTTCAAACATTCTGATTATCAACACCACGACAAATGCCGTGAGTTACGGAAGTAACTCGCTCACCCCAGCATTGTCGACGCAGCCTTACCGAGGAGGTGTGTTGGCTCCGAACGGGAATATTTATTGCGTGCCGTACACTACCTCAAACATTCTGATTATTAATACCACCACCAACGCTGTGAGTTATGCAAGTAACTCTCTCACCCCAGCATTGTCGACGCAGCGTTACTACGGCGGTGTGTTGGCTCCGAACGGGAATATTTACTGTGTACCGCTCATCACTACTTCAAACATTCTGATTATTAACACCACGACAAATGCCGTGAGCTATGGAACCGGTGGTACCTCTCTCACTCCGGCATTGTCTACCCAGAATTACTATGGCGGTGTGTTGGCTTCAAACGGGAACATTTACTGCATGCCGTACACTGCCTCGAACATTCTGATTATCAGCAACGCATACACTCAGAACCCTTCTTCCAACTATTGCTTGTCTGCTTTTGCCAGCAAATATTAAGCACGACTGACACGCTCCCACGTCACTCCTTTCAGTCGTTCCTTCGCCCGGTCGTTACGCCTTCGACACATGTATCCTCAGCACATTCCCCTGGAACGAGTAGGACACCACGATCCCGGTGAGCATGGACTGGATGGTGGCCAGCACGCTCTCAATCTCTATGCCTAACAGATACCATGCATACCCAGTGACATCGCGAGTCACACCGTCTGAGCAAACGCTTGGGGGTGTGAAGGGAAAGGATTGGACGACGTAGATGCCGGGGAATCCAGCGGACGCCCAGGCAAAGAGCTGGGGACGATAGGCCTCGCGTGTGGGGTTGAGCAGCGGACTCAGGGTCGCCCGATCGGCAGCTTCTTGCGCGACAATGACAGCGTGACTCGCCATCAGCTCGTCCATCGTTGCAATGACAGGAGCCTGCACCGGGACAATGATATCCTTAATTGGAGGGATGTTGGCCCCGGGCAGCAGGGGCAGATCAACAACAACCTCGGGCTCAGGAACAACAGGAACAACAACCTCAGAAACAGTCTCGGTACTCATTTGTGTGAGTATCGCGATTTTTAACACTCAGAAAGAACAAGATGAGCGCATTTCTGTCTCGCTATGTACCTGGTGTGGGTGTAGTGACTGGTGCGCCGAATGTATGTGCTGGACCCCCTGGACCCCAGGGAGCACCGGGTAGCAACGGTGCAACGGGCCCGACTGGACCCACGGGTGCGACTGGACTCAAGGGATCTACGGGATCCACTGGATTCGCAGGCGTGACTGGACCCACCGGCGTCACTGGCACGACGGGACCCACGGGACCAGCAGGTAACACGGGAATGAGGGGGCCGGCGAGCACTGTTCGTGGACATACGGGTCTCACGGGATGTACGGGTCCAACCGGACTTCCGGGATCGGCAACAAATCCCGGTCCCGCGGGTCCTCAATCAACCGTCACGGGTCCTACGGGTCCGATCGGGCGCCCAGGTGTTGCAACGAACACAGGTCCTACAGGCAACACGGGTCTCATGGGTAACACGGGACCCACTGGCAACACGGGACCCACTGGTCGGACTGGACCTACGGGTGCCCAAGGCGTTACAGGACCTACGGGACCTACCGGGACCACGGGGCCCACAGGAAACACCGGCGTGACCGGACTGCCAGGTTCTGTTGGACCGGATGGTGCAATTGGACCTGTAGGCCCTACGGGAGGGACTGGTGTCACTGGACCCACGGGCAAGACGGGGCCCACAGGTACGACTGGACCCACGGGCAACACGGGTCCCACGGGTATCACTGGAGCTACGGGTGTCACTGGACCCACGGGTAACACAGGTCCCACAGGTAACACGGGTCCTACCGGTGTTACAGGTCCCACGGGTCCTACGGGCACCACTGGTTGGACGGGGCCCACAGGAAACACCGGTCCCATAGGAACGACGGGACCTACGGGAACCATTGGACCTATAGGCAATACAGGACCTACGGGGAATACGGGTCCTACAGGTAACACTGGACCCACAGGCAACACGGGTCCTACAGGTAACACGGGTCCCACCGGCAACACTGGGCCCATGGGCAATACCGGACCCATAGGTGTCACAGGTCCCACGGGTGTGACGGGTCCTACAGGCGCTATTGGACCTACAGGTGTGACCGGTCCTACGGGCGTGACCGGGTTTACTGGACCCACTGGGCTCATGGGCGCCACCGGGACTACGGGACCTACGGGACCTACGGGTATCGGAACGACTGGGCCCACTGGACCTACGGGCAACACTGGACCTACGGGACCTACGGGTATTTCACCGACTGGTGTCACAGGTCCTACGGGCGTGACTGGTCCCACTGGACCCATGGGCAACACGGGACCTACGGGCGTGACTGGACCTACGGGGCCTACGGGACCCACAGGTGTAACTGGGTTCACAGGTGCGACTGGACCTACAGGTTGGACGGGATTTACAGGTGCGACTGGGTTCACAGGTGCGACTGGACCTACTGGCTGGACGGGGTTCACGGGCAATACAGGTACGACAGGACCCACAGGTTTCCCAGGCGGCGCTCTAAACATGACGCTATATAACGGAAGCATATCGTTCACGAGTTTGGTAGGTGCAAGTCCATCGTCGGCAGTCATGACACAGACAAACGTCCTGAACACACAATCTCTCATTATTCAGGGTGCCAACTGCAGCTCAGGCAGTGCAAATATATCTTCAATTGTTGCCCTCTATCCAATTCAGAACACAACCTATTGGAATGTCAATATGACTGTTGTTGGATCGGGCGTTGGAAGTACTGCGACGTACACCGTATATTATTACGGTCTCTCCTAAAGTATAATGTATGTGTCCTACTCGCCGCGGTCCTCCACAGACTGCACTCCACCTGTTCGCTACATTGTAGGCGCAACGACCGGTCCTACAGGACTAACGGGATTTGCCGGAACCACAGGCCAGCCCGGTTCAAGTGCAACCGGTCAGCGCGGACCCACCGGACCCACAGGTCCTACTGGTAGCACAGGATCCAATGGCAACACGGGCGCCATGGGCGTAACCGGTGTAACGGGTATAACGGGTCCCACGGGTCCGACTGGAGCAACGGGCTATATTGGGTTCCGAGGCAACACGGGACCTACGGGTGTGCGGGGCAGCATAGTAACTACGGGAGCAACCGGAGACACTGGGCCAGCCGGACCTGTGGGACCAACTGGTCGCGCGGGTCTCGATTCATTCGCAGGGGCAACTGGAAAAACGGGACCCACTGGAATGACGGGTCCTACGGGGATTGGATATACTGGTGCCACGGGACTTCGTGGATTTACAGGGGCAACCGGGTCCACGGGAGCAACTGGATTAGCTCCAACAGGTCCAATGGGTCCAGCAGGACCTCAAGGTCTAAATGGATCTGTCGCAGGTGCAACGGGCAAGACGGGATACACGGGTTCCACGGGCAATACGGGGACCACTGGACCTACGGGGGCCACGGGATCCACGGGGAGTACGGGAGCCATGGGGAACACAGGACCTACGGGCAATACGGGTCCCACTGGACCCACGGGACCCACGGGCTGGACTGGACCTACGGGGACAACGGGGCCTACGGGACCCACTGGATACATAGGGAATACCGGTGCCACTGGACCTACGGGTCAGACGGGTCCCACTGGACCCACAAACGCCAGTGGACCCCTGGGACCTACAGGCATCACGGGAGGGATTGGATCTACCGGACCAACGGGTATTACTTGGTATGGATATACCGGATATACTGGACTTACGGGTGCAACCGGGCTCGTAGGTGCGACTGGACCCATAGGTTGGACTGGACCCACTGGAGGGATTGGATTGACCGGGGCAACCGGTAGCACCTGGACTGGATCCACCGGCAACACTGGGCCCATTGGACCCACAGGCAATACTGGACCTACGGGACCTACGGGCGTAACTGGACCTACTGGAAATACAGGTCCCACTGGCATCACAGGATCCACGGGTCGAACGGGACCCACTGGACCCACGGGTAACATGGGAGCCACAGGGATCACTGGACCCAATGGCAACACAGGAGCCACTGGGACTACTGGGCCCACAGGACCCACGGGCAATACGGGACCTACAGGTAACACGGGTCCGACTGGACGTATTGGGCTCACTGGAAACACCGGGCCCACGGGTACGACCTATACAGGATATACTGGAAATACGGGACCCACTGGCGCGGTGGGTGCAACAGGGCCGACGGGGCCGACGGGGCCTACGGGACCTACTGGACCCACGGGTGCACCGGGCGCCAAGGGACCCGGTATACTTATGGCAACTGGCACGGCATCTCTAACCAGTGCGACTATTGTTGCGTCAGGTGGCTCCGTCCAGACGATAAGCGGATACAAAATTCATACATTCACGTCAAGCGGTACATTTACACTAACAGCCAGTAGCAACACGACCTTTGAAATCTTCATGGCTGGAGGAGGGGGTTCAGGAGGCGGTAACGGCGGCGCCGGCGGAGGTGCCGGGCGTTTTGTTCTTGTTGATGTCAATTCACTCGCCACTGGAACATACACCGTTGTAGTAGGAGATGGTGGAACAACGGGTCGCGACGGATCAAGCTCGTCATTTACAGACACTGCTACCGGATCCAACACAATTGTAGCCCCTGGAGGAGGTGCTGGTAGCAGCAGCAATGGTGTTGCAGGTGATAGTGGTGGATCTGGCGGCGGCGGATTGGTTGCTGGAGGTGGCGGCGGAACGATTTCGGGCACAATTACATTTGGTAGCACACTCTCGAATAGAGGTAATTCAGGCGGAGCCGGAGGAGTGTCAAAGGGCACATATTTTGCAGGTGGCGGTGGTGGCGCGAACGGCGCCGGTAGTAACTCAGCTGGACCGGGATATGGAGGCTACGGAGGAGATGCTTACCAGTACCTGTATCCTTGGAGTGGAGCACTCTCCGCCTGTGGCGGAGGAGGTGCATACGGTACCAGTACCCCTGGTGCTGGTGGTGGCGGCGGTGCTGGCAATGGTGTTACATCCGGTGCTGGAGGTGACGCAACCGCAAATACCGGTAGTGGTGGTGGCGGTGGAACGACCACCGGCGGCGCAGGTGGATCAGGCATCGTTATCATCTCGTATCAAACATCTACCGATTCTGTTGCGATCTTGACGCCTGGTATAACTGCAACGAACGTGTGGATTAGTGGCATGCAGTTTTCTTATCAATATGAGCGCTATAAGGGTGTGAGTGTAACGGGTGGCGGATGCAACTGGCAGTTGTCTGCATGGGTATATACTCCATCTGGCTCACCCTATCCGGGAAGTACGGCCACTTTCTATTACGGATATATGTAAAGATGGACTACTACCTCACATTGGAGCACTGGAATTCCATTGTCCGCAGACTGAAGGATGAAGAACGAGAGAATGACATTCCGGCGCAAGAAACGAGTGACCTTGCTAAGGATATTCTGCGCCACATTCGCTCGGCTCGCTTCCGTCAGGGACTTCTCTTCAAGCAAAAACGAGGCGAAGAATACGAGGCGTTTGTCGAAGGACTGAATGCAACCTACGATCAAGGTCTGGTCGGGCGTATCTTAACCAATGATGAGTTTTGGGAGGTTTGCTTTTCTCTTCGGTAGTCACAATGCAGATTCGGGCCGCAGTGGCCGATTTTATTCAACATGGATTTCTCTTGATGGGCGCAGTCTTCACGTGGTGTGCGTATCTTCTCACGCATCCATGTGATCCACTCTACCTGCTAAGCGGAGTTGTCTGTATGCCTTCATGGCTGTATTGGTCGCATCGGGCTCTGCATTTGATTCCAAAGGACTCGGTGCTTCTGTATCCCGTGATCCACATTTGGTCTCACCACGGCATGCCAAAGCCCATTACAAGTCGGTCTCTTGAACTTGCCACCGAAACGGCATGGGAGCTGTTCTTTTGGACGTTTCTGCCCATTTGGCTTCAGTTCGTAACTGGCTTTCACTTCATTCCCACCAGCATTGTTCTGCTGGGATCCTTCATGTGGATTTCCATTCACATGATCAACTATTCCATTCTTGGGTCGGAGACACATTCCCGGCACCACATGGATACGACTGTGAACTACGGACCTGACGTATTGGATCATCTGTACGGGACCAACTACGACCATACGCACGAAGACACGACCTATTATGTGATCAATGCCATGGCGTCGGCAATTGCGGTGCTGTATCTCAAACACTTTCTACAATATACTGAGTAATGGAAGCGTGGGCCACTGAACACTGGGAGTGGGCCGTTCACAAGGTGCTCTTTTGGGAAACGGACAATGTGCAAAAGGGGAAAATTCTCCGCATCGCCCACTATTTTCTAGGCTATGCGCTGATCTTCTTGGTTGCCTTTTCTCATTTGGTCTATCCTGCGTTTTGGCTTCAGACCGTGACGCTGTTTCTGGTTACATGCGTATGGCTTCAGCACATTACCTGCAATGGATGTGTGAGTTCAAAGGTGGAGCAGAAACTCATTGGCGATTCCGCCAGTTTTATTGATCCGGTGCTGCAGCTCTTCAAACTGGAGCCGTCGCAGGAGCTGACGATCTTCACGCTGATCGTCATCAGCACCATGTCTACAAACATTCTGTGGCTGGAGTGGATTGCCCGAGTGCACCACAAGCTGTTTCCCGTGGTCAATCATCTACAAATGGTTGCTCTTCAGCACGTGTTGTAAACAAAACGGAATAGTCTTCACACAAGAGTAAGAGGTAGTAACCATGGGTGACACTATCGTAGGCGTTCAGTTCGGCATTGCCAACCCTGAGAATCTGCTCAAGCGCTCCGTCGTCGAAGTTTTGACTGACAAGACCTATCAGAACAATCAGCCTATTGCAAATGGTGTCTTTGATGCTCGCTTCGGCGTCATTGAGAATGGCAAGGTCTGCCCCACCTGCAAGCAGACAAATCAGTATTGCCCCGGCCACTTTGGCCACATTCGTCTGGCCCGCCCAGTGTACCTCTATCAGTTCTTTGACATGGTCGAGAAGCTGGCCAATGTGATTTGCTTGAACTGTTCCAAGGTCCTGGCCTCAGTAGAGGACATTCATACGCTCAAGTCTACGGGCCTGTCTCGCTTCAAGGAGGTGCGTGATATGCGGCCGACGCCCAAGAAGGATGAGCCGTTTGAGTGCCCGCATTGCGAGACGCCCATCTTCAAGAAGATTGCCAAGGTCATGGGCAAGGCGGCGACCCTAGAGGGACAGCTGGTGGATGCAAACGCCGAGCCAGTGAACATTCAGGCCGAGATGATCCTCCGGGCATTTCAGCGCATCACAGATGACGATTGCCGCAAGATCGGTCTCAATCCCGAGTTTGCTCGCCCGGAGTGGATGCTGTGTACGGTCTTGGCCGTTCCACCTCTGACGGTTCGCCCGTCGGTGGTGATGGACGACAATCAGCGCATGGAGGATGATCTCACGCACGTGCTGATCAACATTCTGCGTGCAAATGACAAGATCCGCGAGAAGATTGACAAGGAGGAGTCGGCGGATGTGCTGGACAAGTATACGGCGCTCCTTCAGTATCACGTGGCCACCTATGTGGATAATGACATCAAGGGCATGGATCCCTCGGCCCAGCGCTCGGGCCGTCCTCTGCGCACGCTGAAGTCCCGGTTTGGTGCAAAGACCGGCCGTGTGCGTGGAAACCTGATGGGGAAGCGTGTGGATTTCTCGGCTCGTTCGGTCATTACGCCCGATGCGAACATTGAGCTGGATGAGCTCGGTGTGCCGGAGGAGATTGCCACGAACCTGACCTTTCCCGAGATTGTCAGCCCTTACAACCGCGATCGCCTGCTCGGCTACGTGAAGAATGGCCCTGACAAGCATCCGGGCGCCAAGTCGGTCTACCTCAAGGCCGACGATCGCACGGTCAGCCTGCGATATGTCAATCCGGATACGATTGATATTCGCGAGGGTGATGTGGTCCACCGTCACCTGATCAATGGAGACATTGTGCTGTTCAATCGTCAGCCGTCTCTTCACAAGGCCTCCATGATGGCCCACCGCATCGTGGTTCTGCCGTATAGCACGTTCCGTCTGAACGTATCGGCCACTCGTCCCTATAACGCTGACTTTGATGGTGATGAGATGAACATGCACGTGCCGCAGAGTATTGCATCGGCCACGGAGCTGCGCTACATTGCGAGCGTGCTGAGGAACATCATCAGTCCCCGTACGAACAGCCCGATCATTCAGCTGTTCCAGGACACGATGACGGGCGCCTACCGTATCTCGCAGCCGGGTGTGCGAGTGCCGGAGCCGATTGCCATGAACATCCTTGCTCGTCTTCGCCTGCCCTTTGTTCGCAAGAATGGGCCTTGGACGGGCGCCGAGCTGATTTCGGTTGCCTTTCCCATGATGAACTACAAGGGGCGGATCACGCTCAAGAACGGGCAGCTTGCCGAGGGCAATGTTCTTCAGAAGGGCGGTGTCGGCGGTCTCCTTCACGTGGTCTATGCCGACTTTGGTCCCCAGCGTGCAGGTCAGCTCATCAATGACATTCAGTCTGTTGTCACGCAGTACAACCTCTACACCGGCTTCTCGGTGGGCACGTCCGATCTGATTGCGAATATGACGACCCGCGAGTTCGTGGCCGATGAGCTGGCCAAGGGCCGTGACAAGGTGGCCAAGATCCTTTCGGCGGTTCACGCCGGACAGTTTGAGAACCTGATGGGTCTGTCCGATGGCGAGCAGCTGGAGGATGACATTTCCTCTGCCCTGAAGGAGGTTGCGGCATCCATCAACACCAAGGTGATTGGGTCGCTGGATAAGACCAACCGTATCGTCCAGATGGTTGACTCGGGATCCAAGGGAGGTGAGCAGAATATCACTCAGATGGTCGCTTTGCTGGGTCAGCAGCTTATCGAGGGCAAGCGTGTTCAGTATACGCTCCAGGACCGTACTCTGCCGCACTTTGCAAGGTATGACGATGGCGTGGAGTCTCGTGGCTTTGTTCAGCACTCCTTCGTGGATGGTCTGATGCCGGCAGAGTTCTTCTACCACGCACAGGCTGGTCGTGAGGGTCTGATTGATACTGCCGTCAAGACCTCAGACACGGGATATATCCAGCGCCGGTTGATGAAGTCCATGGAGGACCAGCACGTGGAGCATGATGGCACGGTTCGCAATGTGACGGGCTCGGTCATTCAGTTCAATTACGGTGAGGATGGTGTGGATACGGTGGCCGTGGAGTCGCAGACGTGCGAGTTGCCGCTCATGACTCTGGAGAACATCTACCGCGACTATGCGCTGTCGCTTGATGATGTGAATCCCTTTCTGGTTCAGGCCGTGGAAGAGGCTCCAGATATGGTGGAGGAGATTGTTGCCGATCGCGAGATGCTTGTCAAGTCCGTGTTCCGTTACCGCAAGAATGACACGGTGCTGGCGCCTGTCCATCTGAAGCGTCTGCTGACAAAGTACAGCAACACCTACTCGACCAAGACCGACCTGACGCCCACCCACGTGGTGTCCGCGCTGACCCGGTTTGTCAAGGAGTTCCCGTATAACAAGGTGTTCCACGCGCTTCTGCGGTTCTACCTGGCCCCGAAGAAGGCCATTGTCGTTCACCGTCTCAGTCTGGCGCTGTTTGATGAGCTGATGCGGGACATTCGCTTCCGCTACATCAAGAGCCTGGTCCACGCAGGTGAGATGGTGGGCGCTCTTGCCGCGCAGTCCATCGGTGAGCCCACGACGCAGCTCACGCTCAATACCTTCCACAGCGCAGGTACGGCCAAGGCCAATGCAACCTCAGGTGTGCCTCGTCTGGAGGAGATTCTGTCGGCCTCGGCCAATCCGAAGCGCCCGGGCAATACGGTGTACTTGACGCCCGAGTTTGCGTATGACCAGGATGCCGTGATTTCCAAGATGAAGGAGATCCAGCGCACAACCCTGCGTGATATTACCAAGTCCGTGCGCATCTACTACGATCCGCCTTCAAATGGCACCGTGGTGGAGGAGGATGCAGAGATCCTGGCTCTCTACCAGGAGTTCACGGTGGCCAATGTAGCCTCGTGCGCCTCTCCTTGGATTATGCGTCTGGAGCTGAATGACCTGGAGATGGCCTCCCGCAACATTCTGGATCTGACGGAGGTTCAGGCCAAGCTGCGGAACTCGCCCCTGAAGATCCTGGAGTGCATGCATTCCATTGGTGATGGAAAGAGCGTCAAGGCTGAGGCGATCCTGTCCAATGCCGAGGCGTCCAAGCTCATTCTGCGCCTGACCTTTGATGAGAATGTGGTCAAGACGCCTACGCAACTGCGGTTTCTGGAGGACAAGATCCTGGATACGGTGCTGACGGGAGTGGATGGCGTGGGAGGCGTTCATCTGCGCAAGGTGAAGAATGAGCTGATCTATGATGAGAAGGTGGCCGGATACACGCAGAAGGAGCAGTATGTTCTGGATGTGGATGGCACGAACATGTACCAGCTCATGGTGTTTCCAGGTGCGGATGGAACCCGCACCTTCTCCAATGACATTCACGAGATCAATGATGTCTTTGGAATTGAGGCAGCGCGACTGGCCATCTTTGAGGAGTGTTCCGAGGTCTTCGTTCAGGAAAAGGTGAACTACCATCACCTGAGCGTGCTAGTGGATAGCATGACCTTCAGTGGGCGTATCGTGGCTGTCAACCGCTTCGGCATGAACAAGAATGAGACGGGTGTTCTGGCTCGGTCCTCGTTTGAGGAGACCAGCAAGAACATGTTTAATGCAGCCATGGGCGCTGAGTATGATACGATGCGTGGCGTGTCGGCTAACATCATGTTTGGTCAGAAGCCCCCGTGCGGAACGGGCTTTGTGGATATTCTGGTGGATGAGTCTCGTCTGCCCGATGGCCCCGACGAGGAGCCCGAGGACAGGACTTTGCAGGAAGTCAATCAGCGACTGGCCGCCGTGCCCGAGACCGAGTGCCGCTTGGAGGACATTCTCATGGCGTGGTGAGTTCTGTGACGCCGATGCGGGAGGAAACTCTGCGTGCGACGCCGAGTGCGGCGACCACCGGGTGTCGCTACCTCACCCACCGGAGTGGACGGTACGGTTCCGGCAAGATCATCCTTCTCCGCCGGTGGCGCGGGTACATTGATTGCAGGATATACACCTAATTCACCCTCCTCGCGCTTCGGGGGCGGAGGAGGCGCGGACCGTACAATTTTTTCAGCAATGTCGGCCTTGAAGGCACGTACATCTTCAAGTGTCATGGGGGCGCTCTGACTTGCTGCGGTGGAGTACATTGTCTGTAACATCGTCATATTTGCTGGGTCCGACAGCAACGCAGTTCCGGGTGCTTCATCCAGTCCTCTGAATTCACCGCACACGTGTTGTGCCAGGGCCGAGCATAGAAGGGAGAAGGACAGCGACGAACCCAGCGCCTTTTCCACAATTGGCCGTCCCGTGCTCGTGGTCACCATTGTCATCAGGACTTCCCGCAGAATGTATCCAATTCCCGGTGTATCCGCCGCCAGCTTCAAGAACGCAAACAGTCGCTCAAAAAGATAGAGATCCGGAGAATTCTGCAGATCAGGACCAACCTGAGTACATAATGCTTCTAACATCACATACACGGGAAGTAGGTCTCTCTGGTTGATCGCTCCACCCCTCTGACCACCGCTGACCGGATACTTCTCGTGCTCATCCGGATGCTTGTCCTTTGCCTGTGCCTCTTGTTCTATCATCTCCGCCTCCGATCTCGTGGGTGGCGGTCCGTCTACCATCACTGCATCTGGAACACCCGCTGGCGCCGTCGCCTTCACTTCATCTAAGCGCTGTAGGAGAATGTGACCGGCTAAGATGGGATACAGAGCAAGTATGTTTGGAAGGACCGCAAACTGACGAAATTGCATGTCCTTCCATCCACCTTTGCGCACGGTGCGACGCCTTGCGCGACCGCCACCTGGTTTGACCGGTGGGTCTTCATCTGTAGGATCTATTACGTCAGTCGCCTCGGCCGCCTCGTTCTCCTGAATTGCTTGAACAACAACCGCGATGGACTCGAGTGCGCCTCCGGCATTGGTCACCACTGGTGGCACATCTTTTATCTGAATGTACTGATCCATTGCGCGGATGAGAGCCAGGACAGCATCTCTAGTAGGACCCGCTGGCATTGCATTCGCGGCAACTGAGCCGTCTCCCTGGCTCCATCTAAGCAGCTCTTGGCGTAGAGGAGATGCTCTATCCACACGGGCAATGTATGCCAGAAACGAGAATACATCCTTGTCCACCATTCTTACGTCAAACCCCGCTAGTGTAGCAAGACGCTTTGAAAACGACGGTTTCCTGGTCGCAGTCTCATACCACTTGTTGAGGTTGGTAATCTCCTGCTTCCTGCTAAAGTTCGGAATAAATTTATCAGGCAGAGCGGGCCGGTTTCCATGAACGAACATAATTTTGTCGGCTGTCTCGACAGCAAACGCCTTTGCGCAAATATCCGGGGTTGGGAACGGACCCCCACCCTCCGCCCATGCCCGCAGAGGTTCAAACTCCGCAAGGAGCTCATCGGCCTCCGTCTCAAAGGATATATGTGCGTAGTGGAGACCTTGTTGAAGGACATACTGAAACTGCTGAGGGGGCTGGCCAACAAAGCCTCGTTTCTGTATGTTGCCTAATACAGCCGTCTTTTGATCTTCTACATCTTTCTTGAGGGCGCTGGCGAATGCAAGAATTGCCTTGACCTTTTCTTGCGTGACAATGGCGGCGCATGCAGCTTCCTTGGCTGCCTTTTCCGCCTCTGCCTTTGCTGCGGCCTCAGCCCGTCTCGCTTCTATGGCCGCCAAATCCACTCCGGGGAACTGCGTCTTGCTAAAGACAAGAATGCGGGTCGGGTTCGGGTGTGCGGCGGTGGGCGCCGGAAAGAAGATTGTATCCACTCCCATTGCCGCTGCATAGGCTAACGCAATGTAGTCATAGGTCACAAAGTAAGGGCGCATATCGGGCGGAAGCGGCGGGTCAAACGTCTGGTTGTGCAGAGACAGGCAGCTGAGCACCTGAAGCCAATCTCCCGACCGCTTTCGCGCCCACGCTGCATTCACGCTGAAGATCTCGCCCTCCGTGAGCTTGCCGAGTTTCTTGATCGCTTTCAACAGAATTGAATTGAGCAGGGACGCAATGGAGTTTCCCGCCTTTGCATCCGGGCTTTCCTGAACACTGGCCCCGCTCTTTACCGTCACATGGACTTTTCTCTTCCAAATTTGGTTCATGAACCCATAACTACGAAGTTTGGACAAGGTGAATGTATATTTGGAATGGAAGTTGTTTGTCGGGGTTGCTGCAGCATATTCGATATTCCCAGGATAGATCACCGGTCCATTTGTCTGCGTATGAGATGACAGGCGGACGCCCGTCTGGAGCCCGCGGAACATCGGATCGCCCGGCGGCACCTTGGATGCCGGATCGTTCTCGCTCTCGGGCGTATAGACGTATGCAACTCTGAGTTGCGATTCTGCTCCACCAGCCAACCGTTCAAATAGCCTGAGAGATACCGTGTCCACGACCAAAACTGCATTGTCAATTCCACATCGCCCTACAAGATCCTGTCCTTTATCGGCCTCCGTGAGGTCAACTGCCTTCACATGAAACAGTATGCCCGTTTTTGTGGTAAAGTCAAGCATGGCGTTGTTCCCGAGGCCAAGAACCTTGTCCTTGAACGCCGGGTCGTTTGCAACGGTGTTCAGGCACTCCTCCTCACTTAGATTGTCAATCTTTGCCCGCAGAACAGACTTGTTAAATACCGTCACTGCCTTGTTGGGCCCCGCATGTTTCTTAGCAAAGTCGTGGTTTCCATCCGCAAAGGCCATGTCGGTTAGAAGTTGATTGACATCCACCGCCGCTCCCGGGGGTGCCGCCTGAGCGTTTGACATTACTTATATCGCCGAAACAATCTACCACAGCTTCATACGCCGACGACCACCCATCATGGCCGGAGCGGGTGTGTTCAGAACCAGGGCATAATACGGATAGTAAAAAGTCGCAAAGAAAAAGTCAAGAATCGCCCATCCAATAGACCCATACTTTGTGTAGGACAGACTTGCAGCACCAAGGCTCCACACAAAGAACCAAATGGCAGCAAAGACCGTAGCTACGATCGCGCCAGTCGGCATCGAGGACGGCTTGTCGGTTGCATCGGGCGAAGGAGGAGGATTGGGAGGTGAGGAAGGCATCTTTGGTAAATAATAGGGAAACAAAGTAATGGTCAACTTGACACATCCTGAACTCGCAGAAATCCAAACGCCGTCTCTGCCCGGCGCAAGTCTGGATGCCCTCCATTCCCTGCGGACAAAGATGTGTAACACGTCAGGAAAGGAGTATGCGCTTCAGCCCCTTCAGCGGCTGCTGCGTCGTATCATGTCGCCTGACGCTCCCACCCGTAATTTGCTCATGGTCCATGGCACAGGCGTAGGCAAGACGTGTACCGGTATTCAAATTGCCGAGGAGTACATTCTGCGCCCCGAGTTTCAGGACAAGAAAGTGCTGGTCATTGCCTCTCGTGCGGTTCAAGAGAACTTTCGGACACAGATTTTTGACATGAGCCGTGTATACTTGGATGCTGCGAGCGACACGCTCAGCTCCAAGCAGTGCACGGGTCGTCGGTATTTGGATATGCTTCTGCGGATTGAAGCCGAGCCCAAGAACTGGGCCAACCCCGAGGTGCGCGATCGTCTGGAAAAGACCTCTGATCGCATCATTAACGAGTTTTACGAGTTCCAGGCGTACAATTCCTTCGGCACTCGGCTGAACGAGAAACTCACGGGCACCGAGGCGGATATTGACGAAGCGTGGGTCCATGAGAACTTTGACAATCGGCTCGTCATCATTGACGAGGCCCATAACATTACCACTGAGGAGACGGCAGTGGCACTTGGACTTGAACGGCTGGTCAAGATAGCCGAGGGTCTTGTGCTGGTGCTTCTGACAGCCACGCCAATGTACGACACCTACGAAGAGATCATCTTTTTCATGAACCTCTTTCTGTGGAACGATCGCAAGCAGCCGTTTGATACGACGCTGACTGCATCTGATTTCTTCACAGCCGATGCCGAGCTGAAGAAGGGCGATCCTGAAACCAAATTTCGTGACTGGTGCCAAACCTATGTATCGTATGCAAAGGGTGAAAGTCCATTCACATTTCCCTTTCGTCTGCCGCCACCCGTGATTGCCGACAAGGATGCCATGCGGATCGGGTTCAATAACCGCGAAATTGCAGCCAAGGACCGCACGAAATACCTCAGTTTAGTCGCATCGCAGCCGGCTGGAGAGCAGCTGACCGTTCTGACCACAGGCGCGCGGGAGGTGGATGATACTCGGCGCGCGGCCATGATGTCTCCAACTCTGTCCGTGTTCCCGGGAAACAAGACCTTTGGTCAGACGTTCAAGGTCAATAAGGAACAATTCACCTATGCGGGTGAGCCCTTTCTGACGCCCGACACTCTTCCGAACTACTCGTCCAAATTCGTCAGCACCCTCAAGTCCATTGAAAGCTCCAGCGGGGTCTGCATGGTCTATTCTAACTATGTGGAGCGTGGAGCTCGTCTCTTTGCAATGGCTCTGGAGGAGCATGGATATACGCCGTATCGGGGCAACACGCTGTTCAAGAAACCGAGCTATACGGGTCCGCCCAAGGGAAAGTATATTCTGATCTCCTCGGCGGCAACAGACGCCGAAATCAGCGTCATGCTGGATGCCGTCAAGAACCGATCCAACGTGCATGGCAAGAGCGTCAAGGTTGTTGTGACCAGCCCTCTGGCTGCAGAAGGTATTGACTTTCGCTTTATTCGGCAGGTGCATATTCTGGACCCCTGGTGGAACATGAGCCGCATTGAGCAGGTGGTGGGCCGTGCTCTTCGTACATGCAGTCACCAGGATCTACCGGAAAAGGAACAGAACTGCACCGTCTATCTTCACGTTGTGCGCCCAGAGGCTGAGCGCGAGGCGTTTGATGAGTACACCTACCGCACCCGCGTAGAGCCGAAGGGCATGCGCATCGCCAAGGTTCGGAAAGTCATGGCCGAGTCGGCGATGGACTGTCCTATTCAGTTGGCTCTTCCTGCTGATTGGAGAGAACTGGAGGTTCCCCAGATCCGCGATGAAGGACACGAAGCCGTTGTCTATCGCCTAAAGGGAATGATGGCGCCGGCCTTTGACGAGGCGCCCGATGTTGAGCAGTGCAAGATAACGCCGCCCGTTCCCGATCCAGATCATGTTCGCCCCCTATCAACCTACCTGGACTCCCGCGATGAACTCCTGACCAAGCTCGGAAAGCTCTTTATTGACAAGTCAATTTGGGATCGTGAGCAGCTGTTCTCGGCCCTCCGTCCCTTCAGTCGGGATGTCGTTGTGTATACGCTCCAGCAAGCCATCCGCACCTCGTTTCGCTTTGTGGATTCCTTCAATCGCCCAAGTCTTCTTGAGTCCAAGGGGGATCTGTATGCCCTGGCCCCGATTGGCGTTCCGAACGGCACCGTCGTGGAGCGCACACGTCGTCAAGTCAAGCCAGTTGACATTGACTTGCCCGAGCCTGAGCCCGAAGCCCCGGGGCCGCCACCGGCGCTGGAAGATGATGTGCTTGACAAGAGACGCAATGCGTATACATGGCCCAGCGATGCCGCTGCTCGGTTCTCGGAGGAGGTGAAGAATGGGTATATCTTTGATCACGAATTCACGGCGCTGGAAAAGAAGGCGTATCTGGAGACAAACCCCGACCTTCCCTTTCTTGATCGCATTCGCATTCCTGATACCGCGTTGTTTGTCACAGACCCCGACATGGAGCTGGCTGGAGAAGATCTGACAAAGTACTCCGAGTGGACGGATGCCCTCATCAAGCGGTTCGTGGATAAAAAAGACGTTCTCTTTGCATCCGTCTCTGCCAAGGGGGTGCTCACGATCTCGCCATCCACCATCACGGATGGGGTTCCCAAACGAGCTCTGGGTGAAAAGTCCTTTGCTCCGACTGCATGTGGCACCGGACAGAATTCCGTGGCCAATATGAAGGTCCTTGCAAAGTTCATTGACAAGAACGGTGTCGGACTTCCGGCTGGACTGGCGGGCGGACCACTCTGCACCTACTCTGAGCTTCTGGCTCGCGAGGAACATAACTGTGTCTGGTACACGCCCGAAGAAATTGCCGTTCTCAGCGTCAAGAATGACAAGATAGACAATAAGACACGAGTTCTCAAGGCTCTCAAGGCTGCGAAGTAATTCAAAACGAAAACTCTTCATTCAAACACACAAGAGGACACAATGAATCTTTATGAACGTCGTGAGCTCACTCGGAACGTTCATGTGGATGCCCGTTTCCTTCAGCGCAACATCCTGGCCAGCCTGGTCGCGCAGCTCCGGCACAAGTATGAAGGGATCTGCCTCCCAGAGGGATATGTTCAGCCCCGTAGCATTACGGTGGTTGAGCACTCCTTTGGTCGCACAAACATTCTGAAGGGCGGACTGGATTACAGTGTCCGCTTTCAGGCCGATCTGTGCCTTCCTCACGCCGGTCAGGTGTTCAGGGCGCCCGTGGTCCTCAAGAGCAAGATCGGTCTCCACGCCGAGCTTTCTCCTATCAAGGTTCTGCTTCCTCGCGACCTGCACATCGGAAATGCCGACTTTGATCAGGCTGATATTGGTCAGGATATTGAGTTTGATGTCGTAGGCACTCGCTTTCAGCAGGGTGACCAGACCATCGTGGTGCTGGGAAAGCTTCGGGAGGTCATTCGTCCTGATACGCGCAAGGCCGAGGCAGAGCCCGAGGCGCAGGATGTGATCGCGGCCCCGGTGGGCGAGGGTGATAAGGAGAAGCGGGTGGTCACGGTGGATGTCTCCAAGACCAAGGCACCCGGAGAGGCGCGTAGGAAGAAGATGGTAAAGACTGTTGCCCCAGCACAAGATGAACAGAAGCCGGAAGGAAGCGCTGAAGGAAAGACTGGATCGGCTTGATGCAAATGAACATGCGCAGATCTTCAACATTATCAAGAAATATACGGATAGTTTCACCAAGACGCAGAATGGTGTTCTGGTCTCCTCGGACGTTCTTCCGGATACCTGTCTGGAAGAGATGGAACGAATGGTCGCTTTTTACCTTGATCAGCATAAGCAGATGGAAGCAGACGAAGCAGAACGCAAGACCTATGAGCGAAGGTAAAAATGGATGCTTTTCATTCAAGCCTAAAGATAAGGAACCATGGATACCCTTCTTTCCGCTACGGCGCTTGCCAACCTCAAGGAGTTTGCAGATCTTCTCAAGAAGGACAAGCATGCAGAACTCGAGTGCAAGCTTCTCGCCAACCAAATTCACACCAAGGACGTTGCCGATCGCATCTCGGACAGTCTTCAGCTTCACTCTCGCGGCGAGCCCGTTCATGAGCACCGAGCAACCTTCTCCTATTCCGACGGGCTTCGGGCAGTTGTCGTGGGCGCCGAGAACATTCTCAAGGTGTGCTCAACCGGAAGCTTTCGGGGTGTTCCCCTCAATGTTGAGCGAAAGCGCCGCTACTTTGATGTCGTGACCGCACTCAAGGGCAAGTCGGACACAATTGATGTTCCTGAGGCTGGCGTCCGAATCACCCTTCGGCATGAGGAGCACTTGCGCAAGGACTTCTCGGGCACTCCGATGGATTCTGCCAGTCACGTGCGGGTCATTCACCGCAAGTCCTGGACCAGTCTGGACGGAATTGTCCGCTACGACTTCTCGCAGTGCAAGTCCAAGACCAAGCAGACAAAGACCTTTGCGGATATTCTGAAGCAGACGCCGGCCTATGAGCTGGAGCTGGAGGTGATTGACAGGACCAAGACGGAGGCGGAGATTGTCGCCTCGCTTCTCCGCCACATGACGCCTGTGATTGCCGCCTTTCAGGGATCGCAGTTCATTCTGTCCTCCTCCGACATTCAGCGCTACCAGATGGAGTTTGAGATGGCGCGGATGCCCTTTGTCAATCCCGTGACCATGGAGCGCCGTCACCTGCTGGCCGATCGCCCGAATAACATTCTGTCTGGATACACGGTCACGAACAAGGCCGATGGCGAGCGGTGCTTTCTGGTCGTCATGCGAGACCGCCGCGTTCTGCGCATTACGCCGAGTTCCGTGATCACCTGGACGGGTCTGACTGCGACCAAGGACCTTCACATCGGCACGGTGATTGATGGCGAGTATCTGGCTGAGCGCAATCAGTTCTGTATCTTTGATGTCTATTGGTATCGCGGCCGCGATGTGCGGCGCCTTCCGCTGTTCGTGTCCGAGGATGACATGACCAAGTCGCGACTTGGCTGTGCGCGCTCGTTCGTGGCTGACATTCCTGCAGACTTTACGTCTCAGATGGGATCCAAGCCCCTGCGGGTTACGACCAAGCTGTTCCTGGCGGGCGAGGGGACGGCTATGGAGGAGGCTATTCGCAAGATCCTTGACACGAAGTTTGAGTATCCGACGGATGGTCTGGTCTTTACGCCTCGGGCTTCTCCGGTGGCTCCGGTTGCCGATCGCCGAGGAAAGTCGTGGCTGACGGTGTATAAGTGGAAGCCGGCGTCGCACAATAGCATTGACTTTCTGATCAAGATGAAGCATGGTGAGAGCTTTGATACGACACTGGGTAAGCGGGTTGTCAAGGGAACTCTGTATGTCTCTCGCACCCCGGGTGACATCATTCACCCCTGCGAGACCATGACGGGCGAATATGCGGTGCCTGACATTTCGCCGGAGGAGCGGGTTCTGGCCGATAGTCGTGACCGTGTTCCGTCGCCGTTTCAGCCCTCGGTGCCTCGGTCTCCGGATGCGCATGTGATCGCAGTGCCGGTGAATGATCGTGGAGTGCCGGTGGATGCCGAGGGCAATCCCGTGCAGGACAATACGATCATTGAGTGCTCGTATGACACGGACATTGGCCGCTGGACCATTATGCGGACGCGCTATGACAAGACCCACCAGTACCGTGTTCTGGGTCGCCCGCAGTTCGGCAATGACATTGCTGTTGCTGATGCGATCTGGACCAATATGCACGTGCCGATTACCGAGGAGATGATCCGGAACTTGGTGGCAAATCCGCCGGATGCGACGTTTGAGGATGACCTCTACTATCGCGACAATCTGGATGCACGTGACCGCATTCTGCGCGATGTCTACGGATTTCACAATCGCATCAAGGACGATCTCTACCGCTCCTCCATCAAGAATGGGGATTCCCTGCTGGAGCTGGCCGTCGGCCGAGCGGGGGACCTGCTGAAGTGGAAGCGGACAAAGCCGTCCATGGTGGTCGGCATTGATGCCTCCATGTCCTGCATCACATCTCCTCGTCAGGGAGCCTGTGTGCGCTACCTGAAGGAAAAGGCGGCAAACCCGACCGAGTATATTCCTCCGGTTCTCTTTATCTGCGGAGACATGACCAAGCCGCTCTTTGAGGGCGACAATACGTATGCCAATATCATCACGGGCGCCACTCCGGCGACCACGGCCTACCTGAACACCTTTGCTGGACACACGGAGTTTGATGTGATCTCCTGCCAGATGGCCGTTCATTATGCGTGTGCTTCGGACGAGGCCTTTGAGACCTTTGCGACCAATCTGGAGACGCACGGAACTGGCCTGTTCTTCGGCACCTGCCTAGATGGCGCAGCGGTCTATTCTCTGCTGATGGGGAAGCAGAGCCACATGTTCCGGTCGGGGACGCAGGTGTTTGGTGAGTTTGTCAAGGAGTATGATGACAAGCAGGGATGGGCAGAGGAGTTCGGTCAGGCAGTCTCAGTGCATCTGGAGAGCTTTGAGCAGCCGCAGAAGGAGTATCTGGTACCCTTTGCCAAGATGACGGAGGTTCTCAAGGAGCACGGATATGACTTGGTGGGAAGCACGATGTTTGCCGACCACTATGCGGATCAGAACACGGTCTTGCTGACACAGGAGCACCAGGCGTTCAGCTTTCTCCACCGCAGCTTTGTGTTTGAGCGGACCCAGAAACCCAAGAAGAGCGAGAAGCAGGAGGCGGTGATCCCGGTGGTTGAGCCCGAGGTCAAGGATGAGCGATCTGAGCAGGCCAAGCCTGAGGCGGTTGCCGCTGAGCCCAAGCCCAAGAAGAAGATTGTCAAGGTTGTTGCAGAGAGCAAGGAGGATCCCGTGCTGTTCTTTGGTGCGGATGAGGGCAAGGGTGAGTGGCGAGTACTCTCCAACATGTACGAGGCGCCCTTTCAGGTGGATTCGGTGACGTATCCCACGGTCGAGCACTACTTTCAGTGGTCCAAGGCCAAGCAGTTTGGGGATGGCGCCATTGCCGATAAGATCCTCAAGACACCCTCGCCAAAGGCAGTGAAGGCACTGGGCAGGAAGGTCAAGGACTTTGTCAAGGAGGAGTGGGACAAGACGAAGGACGGTGTGATGCGCACGGCAGTCAAGGCAAAGTTTATCCAGCACCCGGATCTGAAGACCAAGCTGATGGAAACTGGAGTTCGCCCGATTGGCGAGGCGTCTGCGCGTGATAAGTATTGGGGCATTGGGACGTCGGCGGATACGTCCAAGGCGAAGGACCCGACAAAGTGGCCGGGAAAGAACGTGCTGGGTAGAATGCTGGCAGACCTGCGCACTGAGCTCAAGGAGTAGAGTTCCGGTAGAAGGACTCGTAGGTCATAGCAGGAGCCGCCTGTGCCTGCTGCTGAACGTCAGCAGGAAGATAGCGACTATGAAGCTTCTGCCCGATGACCGCCGTTGCCTGCTCGGCAGTAATCTCGCCTTTTTCAATCTTTCGCTTGAGGGCGAGCATCTCAAAAAAGGTTGTATCCAGACGATCCTCGGCATGCATCTGAAAAAGAGCAGGGTAATTGAAGTACAGAGTCTCATTGTCCTGCTGAAGCTTGGCCTCATACTCAGCCTTGTTGGCCTTGAGGTGTGCCCACTTCTCCTTGCTACTGTCCATGGCACGAACGAGGGCCTGAACCTGCGTGGCCGTCAGATCTTTGTCATTAATACCGCGGCGTCCAGCCTCAACTTCATTCGGAGTGAGCTCGCGTGCTGCCATTTGTATTTACCACTACCAATGGCTTTAACTGGGACATAAGGGACGCACACTCCTCATGCGTGGTCATTCCCGTCAGAATGATCTGACCCGTGCGAAAGACCTTTGCGATCCACTTGGTTTGCGGGAAATACACCTTCACGGCTGGATATACCGCCGGCTCATACACGGTTGTCACTCCCTTTTCTCGCAGAGACGCATAGAGCGCATCCCGAGAGAGGTTTGTCGTTCCCACCAACTTTGTCTTGTAATTCATCAGCACGACCCGACGCACATTGGTCCATTCACCCGTACAAGCGGTCGGACAGTGGGTCGTGATATGCTCTTGCAAGAGCGTCGTCACATTCCGATCATACTTTTCGTCTAGAACGCCCGTGATATGAAACACGCCGTTCTGGAAGATTTTCACTGTAATCTCCTTGCGGAGTAGAGTGCCGTCGCCATCGGACATGACGACAATGGTAATTGAGTTATGTCCAAAGCCCGTTGTACGCTTAGGGACCGCGGTCTTTGCCCGGCGCTTGATAAGATCACGCTTGGAGGAGCCGCGCTTGATGACGCCCTGCTTCTCCACCTTGATAATCTTATCTGTGAGTGGAAGTTCATGGGCGAGGACATTTGTATCAAGCTTTACGTTCATCGTGTAGAGAACTACCATTGTCGTGAGTGTGGGATGGTCCATTGTTGGGATTGATTGTGTAGACCCAATCGATTTCGTTTTTCCACGCGTGGGAGAAGGAATGCGGGAACTTAGAGACAACGATGCAGTTGAAGGTTCGGATGGCTTTGCGAAGGATCACTTCTTCACATGGAGTCAACATCCAGCCATCTAGATACCCAAGCCAAAGTGTTCCGGTGGTTTGGTGATCTGAAAAGGATTTGATCGTATCTACAAAAGTATCCTCCAGCGAAAGTCGTGACATATCGTAGCAATTGGGTGGCTTGGGAATTGGATATGTATAGATCGTCAGCATACTTACAGATCCGAAACGGTGTGTAAGCAGCTCACGCGGCTTAGGCGTTCGGCTCAAGCGTGTGGGGGCGCTGGATGGCACTCTTGAGACCCTGGTTGGCAAGAGATGCACCCGTGCAGTTACATCCACTGGCAAACTGAGGGCGGTAGGTCGCACCGCACGACAGACATGTATTGTACCCTTTTCCACCCAGCTGCTTTGCATTGTAAATCGCACCAAACCCAGTGGGGTCAGCCGCGATCTTGTCATTGATCTCCGGAAGCTGGGCGGCAGACAGGCACGGCATCGTGTTTGTGATCTGCGACGGCTTGGCATTCTTGCGGAGTTCACCCTGGGCCACCGCCTGACCGGCCGTGTACTCGGCGTACATCGGTGCATCCTGGACGTTGTGCCCGCCGCCATGGAGAAAGCCAGCCGATCCACGCGTAGAGGGAGCATTCAGGACCAGCGCACACGCCGTGGCCGCCACACGGGTCTCCAGATTTCCCGACGCGGCAAGACGGCGGACAATCTCAGTTTGGTGTCCCGCATCGCGGTGAGGGCGGGTATCGGTGATGGTCACCATCCTCTGCTTGTAGCGGCCAAGGTATTCGCTGTAAGACATCTTACTCTTATTAGGTAAAAAAGAAACAGGTTGCCTCTGCGGAAGTAATCTCGCGAATACACAATGGCGACCAATGCAGTGGAGGGGGATACAGGGACGTTTGAGGCCGACGGGAAGCAAACCAAGGGACGGGTCATCTTTGTAGGTCCCGTAAAGGATGCAGATGGAAAGGATATAGGTCAAGTCCTTTTAGTGCGTGCCGATGGTGGGGACGTTTGGCAACTGAAAAACGATGGGACCAACTTCAAGAAAACTGGAGTGTCAGGATCAAAGTTTGATGCGCAAGGTGGGCGGCGGCGCAAGACACGGCGCCGCTCTGTTAGACGCCGGGGTGCGTGAAGAAATGACGGCGACAGCACTCGCGCGTAAGGCCCAGTTCATTCATGGCCCGACCCTCTGCCGTAACCGTTGTGGTCTTGGTGAGATACACGAGATCGTCCTTCTCAGGCCGACCATCCTGCTTGCGATACGTCTTGACCAAACTCAGAAATGTCTTCCACTTGCCGGCGATGGGGAGATTGCATGTATAGCACTTGATTGGAATTGGAAAATCCATGATGCCTGCTCTTGTCTTCCACTCCGGAGTTCCGTTTTTCTTGTCTGCCCGAAGAACAATGAAGAAGTCAGTTCTCTTGGTCGTGGTTGTGCTTGCGGTGATTGTGGCCTTTGCCTACCTTGTGGCACGTCCCACTCGTGTCCAGCAGAAGATTGCGTCAGACGTTCAAAAGGTGGCGGCTCGCTTCACGCCCACAGAATCCATTGATCTGTCCATGGCCATGAAGATGACGACCCACGAGGCACCTCAGATGCTGAACCCGCCCAGCACGGTCCCGCCTCTTCTCCTGTTTCCCCCTAGTGCCGAGGACCTGGCGAAACTTTCGGGAGAGTAAGGAAATGAGCACATTCAAAAAGTGGTTACTTCTTGTGATTGTGGCCGTTGCGTTGGTTCACACGTTTGCTGGCGGGTTTGCTGACATACTCGGCGGCACCGTGAGCTTTAGTGCCGCGCACGGTTGGAACGAAGGACTGATCTATATGCTGCTAGCCGTTGTGGTGGCGATTGCGGTCAAGTAGGCCTACCAGAACACCTCCATCTCCTGCGTGCTCCAGAACTCCGACGTATTGTTCGGGAGCTGACGCCGAATGATATACGGCAACTTCCGCTCAGCAATCTCTTGCTTGGCAACTGTCCACACAAACATGGGGTCAGATGTCTTCAGTCCCTTCAGGTCAATCAGCGGCTTAGCGCCCTCGGCCAGCTGCTGAGCGCGGACCGCCATCAGCGTGGTATACTCATACTTGGTGAAGTACGGCTGCGTAATGCGAGGATGCTTGATCATCTCGGCAACCTCTGCGCGAAAGACGGGCTTAACTTCAGGGTGGAGATCCATTATGCTTACACTTTGTCTAGTAGTTCTTTTGTCCGTTTTATACAAGTACCGAATGCCTACTCTCTCTGCATCTGATTACACGGCGTTTATCAAGGCCCAAGCTGCGTCGCTTGCCTATCGCAACGGCGCGATCCCCAAGACAATTCAAACTGGCGATCAGCCGTTTGCTATTCCGTCTGTTCTGAATGCCCGTCTTCTAGCTAGTCAGGCAGCTCTGGTTGTGACACCGAACAATGCCACCATCAAGGGCGTTGCACGTGTTCTCCCCTACAATGGAAAAGGACCCGTGAACAACCCGAAAAGTTTGTCTACTGTTCACACCTCTACGAGCACAACGCAGAGCTCCGGCAAGTTCCCTCAGGTTGGTGGTCTTCCTCTGACATCTCCCAAATCGGATGGTGTCTATGCTCCGGTTGCTCACCTGGCCCGCGTGGATACCAAGGCCACGGGCGCCTACAGGGTCGTTCGCCAGCCGGTCTAAGGCCGCGGCTCCAAGCGGGCCTACGGTCCGCGTGCGGCCTGCTTCCACGTTGCATCGCACGCTGCACACTGGTACATCCAAATCACATTTTTGGCATTCAACTTAATGCCAACAATGTTAGACTCCTTGCCCTTGGTCGGGCAGACAACGCTTGGGCACTTCATATTTGTGAATCGAGGCAGAGTGGGATCGTGCTTGAGGTACGGGTTGATTGAGTACTGAATAGACGTATCCTGCAGAAGGTCATGGTCATAGACGATCGGGTTCGCCTTGGTAATCGGCTCCTCGTACTCGCACTGCCGGCAGGTCAGAAATGCGGCTCCGGCGCGCTCCTCAATGCTATACATCATATTGTCACACTTGATACAGAACTTCATTGTGATTAGGTCTGCTTACTCTTTAGCGCTTCCGTTTTTTTCAGGGTCCGTCCGCGTTCAAAATGGACGGCCAGCCACAAAGTAATCGGCCTTATTAGTATCCAGAATGCTCGCGTCCAAGCTCAAAGTCTTTCTCGACGGCACCGGGAAGGAGACCGACAGCGATAAGAAGAAGATTGGGCGGGGATCCAAGGGAGAGAACACCACGCACAACGGCATGTCAGGGGGAGCATGGTGCATTCCTGATGACGATATCGCGGAGTTCTATAAGCTCTACTGCGATTACCTGCGAGACAATGGCCCCCTTCACATGACAGAGAAGAGTACGCGGATCGGTGCAATGCGTATCGATCTGGACTTCATCTATTCAGGCGCAAAGGAGAACCACTTGCACACGCAAGACCAGGTGGTCGAGTTCACAAAGGCGTACATGGACGAAGTGAAGAAGTTTGTGCGGATCCCCGAGGCAGTGGAGATCTTTGTGTCAGAGAAGCCAGAACCAACGTATTACAAGGACAAGGATCGGTCCAAGTCCGGGCTTCACCTTGTCATTCCCGCAATCAAGACGAACCGGTTTGTGGAGGAGGCGATTCGAATGAACCTGCTAAGTCGCATGCCGGAGTTCTTCCCTGATCTTCCGCTTGCAGATGAGTGGCGAAAGGTCTATGATCCGTC
>Ga0214919_10002710_pt1 | contig 27475 bp, 27 predicted proteins | sample LL1503_MetaG_FD_177994 | JGI IMG/M metagenome (GOLD analysis project Ga0214919, IMG submission 177994) | Freshwater microbial communities from Lake Lanier, Atlanta, Georgia, United States - LL-1503 | ecosystem: Environmental > Aquatic > Freshwater > Lake | place: USA: Georgia | collected...
TCAGGTGCACGTCCACGTGGAGGATGAAATCAATCAATTGCATAAGCAGGTCCATCTCCAGATTATCTCTTGTGTTCAGAGCCTACAATTTGCTTGTGAAAACTGAAATACCCGCATCGCCCCCCGCCGAGGTCGCAGTGTCTCCGCGTCGTCCCATACGCGAACTGCCCGATGAGCTGATCAGCCAAATTGCGGCAGGTGAAGTGGTCGAACGCCCTGCTTCGGTCGTGCGGGAGTTGGTGGACAACGCCTTGGACGCAGGCGCCAGCTATATCACCCTGCGACTTTTGGCTGGCGGCACACGTATGATCTCAGTGGAAGACGATGGCGCTGGCATCGCATCGGAAGAACTGCCGGTGGCTTTAAAGCGCCATGCCACCAGCAAAATAGGCAGCCTAGACGACCTGGAATCGGTGGCCACAATGGGTTTCAGGGGCGAAGCTTTAGCCGCTATCAACTCGGTCTCTGACATGTCTTTGCTCTCCCGCTGCGAGGGACAAAACAGCGCCTTCATTTTGGACGGTCGCACCGGCGAGTTGCGGCCAGCGGCAAGGGCCTTCGGCACTACGGTGGAGGTCAAAGAGTTGTTTTTTTCTACCCCTGCCCGTCGCAAATTCCTGAAATCCGACAGCACCGAGCTGGCCCATTGCATCGAGGCGGTGCGACGCCATGCACTGGCCCGTCCAGATGTCGGATTCGCCATATGGCACGAGGGCAAGCTGACCGAGCAATGGCGCAGCCACCCCGGTCCTGCAGGGCTCGAACAACGTTTGAGCGATGTACTGGGGGAGGATTTTATGGCTCAGTCTGTCACAGTGAACCATCGGATCGGACCGGTACAGATCACCGGTCGCGCTGGCGTACCGGATGCGGCCCGTTCTCGCCCTGACCATCAGTTTGCCTATGTGAATGGCCGTTTTGTGCGGGACAAAGTTTTGAGCCACGGCGCTCGAAGTGCTTATGAAGACGTGCTGCATGGCCAGCGTCAGCCCGTTTATGCGCTGTATGTTCACATGGACCCTGCGAGGGTGGATGTGAATGTGCACCCCACCAAAATCGAGGTGCGATTTCGCGATAGCCGTGAGGTTCACCAAGCGGTTCGACACGCCATAGAAAACGCCTTGGCCGTGCCCCGGGCGCAAGCCCTCACAGCCCAGGCTTTAGGTTCAGGCCATGCGACGGCTCTTGACAGCGCCCCCCGCTTGCCTGAGTCTGCGGCGTGGACGCAGCGTGGCATGCCCCTGATGACGCCTTCAACGGGCTGGCAACCCCAAGGCGACACACGTTACAGCCGCCATGTGGCCGATCTGCAGGCGCTTTGGGGGAAACCACAGCCTGACTTCACAGAGACGACCGTCTCTGCTGTATTGAGCACAGATGAACCGCGCAGCGAGCCCTTAGAAAAGCCGCCAGAGTTGCCCGCAGGGGATTGGCCCTTGGGTCGCGCTATTGCCCAACTGCAGGGTGTTTATGTGCTCGCTGAAAATGCGCAAGGGCTGATCGTGGTCGATATGCATGCGGCCCATGAGCGCATTGTGTACGAGCGCCTTAAACAGCAACTGACCTCGACGCAGATCAGCAGCCAACCCTTGTTGATTCCAGCCACCTTTGCCGCCACGGCGAGCGAAGTCGCCACCGCCGAGAATTGCCATGAAGTCTTGGCGCAATTGGGCTTGCAAATTTCCCCCCTTTCGGCCAAAACCCTCGCAGTCCGGGCAGTGCCCACCACCTTGGCTCAAGGCGACGCGGTGGAGTTGGCCCGAAGCGTATTGGCAGAATTGGCGCTGCACGATGCATCCACCGTCGTGCAGCGGGCGCAAAACGAAATTTTGGGCACCATGGCCTGCCACGGTGCAGTTCGGGCCAACCGGCGATTGACATTGGATGAAATGAACGCCTTACTGAGACAAATGGAAGAGACTGAGCGCTCTGACCAGTGCAACCACGGTCGCCCCACTTGGCGGCAAGTCACTATGCGCGAATTAGACACCTTGTTCATGCGCGGTCGCTGATGCGGGAAATGCCCCGCCCCCTGGTGGTCTTGATTTTGGCCCTGCTCTTGGGCTTGCAGGCCGTGACCACCGACCTGTATCTGCCCGCCCTGCCCGCCCTGAAGGAGGATTTGGGTGCGAGCATGCCGCAAGCCCAATTGACGCTCACGGCACTTCTTTTGGCCTTTGGCATTTCTCAATTATTTTGGGGCCCCTTGTCTGATCGTTTTGGCCGCAAACCTGTGTTGCTCTGGGGCATGGGGGCTTATGTGATGGCTTCAACAGGTTGTGCTTTTGCGCCTTCGATGGAACTGCTGATTGTGTGGCGTACCTTACAAGGTATAGCCATGGGCGCTGCAGTCATGTCGGCCCGTGCCGTGGTTCGTGACCTGTACCCCCCCTTGGATGGCGCTAGGGTCATGTCTCAAGGCTTAAGTGGCTTGGGCATGATTGCCTGCTTGTGTGCGCCAGCGGGAGGTTTTTTGACCGACCATTGGGGTTGGCGCCCCTCCTTGATGGTTCTTTCCGTCTTTGGCGCCATGACTTGGCTGCTGCTGCTGTTTCGCTTTCAAGAAACTTTGAAACTTGTTAATCACCAGGCATTCCAACCGCGAAGCTTGGTTCAGGCCTGGATTGAGATTCTCCAAAATCCCACCTTCCGTGCCTACTGCGCTTTGTCTTCAGTGTCTTATTTGGGCTTGTTCACTTTTCTTGCGACTTCTTCATTTGTATTCGTGCAGCAATTTCAGATGAGCAATACGCAGTATGGACTCATGATGTTGTCGATGTCGCTTTCCTACATTGTGGGTACCTTCATTTGCAGATGGCTGCTGTTACACATGAGTGTTCAAAAAACTGTGGCGTTGGCATCTTGCGTCACTGTGACGAGCGGCATATCGCTGGCCTTCTTGGCTTACGCCGGTCAGGACCGAGCCTGGTACGGCCCTTTGTCGGTGATGGGCCCTGTGAACTTTTTCATGATGGCCCATGGAGTCCATCAGCCTTGTGGCCAAAGTGGTGCGGTCAGCCCCTTCCCCCACATGGCAGGAACCGCTTCTGCACTGAATGGCTTTTTAATGATGTTGGGCGCATTTTTCATGGGTGACTGGCTGGGCGCTCACATGGACCACCCCAGCTTGGCATTGGCGCAAGGGATGTTGCTTTGGAGTCTCTGCATCGGACTGCTGGCCTGGACTTTGGTGAGGCGTTTACCGCCTCCAGACCATTGAAAACACCATCCCTTAAGCCCCCTCTCGCTCTGGCTTTGGCCGGTCCCACCGCGAGTGGCAAAACAGCCGCCGCCTTGGCCATTGCAGAACTCTGGCAACACCATGGGGGCATTGAAATCATCAGTGTTGATTCAGCCTTGGTCTACCGCGGCATGGACATTGGCACAGCCAAGCCTTCAGGGGCTGAGCTGTCCAGAGTACCTCACCATTTGATTGATATTCGCGATCCACTGAACGCCTACAGCGCGGCAGAGTTTGTGCGCGATGCAGATCGACTGATCATCGAGATCAGAGCACGAGGAAGCATGCCACTCTTTGTGGGCGGAACCATGCTGTACTTCAAAGCGTTGCTCGAAGGCCTGAGCGACATGCCCCCAGCCGACGCAGGGGTGCGCGCGACTTTGCATGAAGAGCTGAATGCGCTGGGCTTGACGGCTCTCTACGCACGCCTGGGCGCAGTAGACCCTTTGACCGCAGCCCGCCTTGCGCCAGCGGATACGCAGAGAATTTTGCGAGCACTTGAAGTATGGCAACTGACAAGCAAGCCCATTTCATCCTTTCAGACCCGCAACGCATCTCTAGGCCCTCGGGCTGACATTCCCTTGATTTCACTGGAACCCCAAGACCGCGCTTGGCTGCATGAACGCATTGCTCTGCGTTTTGACGAGATGTTGAAAGGTGGTTTTTTAGACGAAGTCAAAGCCCTTCGCGCACGAGGAGACCTGCAATCCAACCTGCCCTCCATGCGCTGCGTGGGTTACCGACAAGCTTGGGAGGCACTGGACAAGGACTGGCCCCTGTCCGAATTGCGTGATAAAGGGATTTCTGCCACGCGGCAACTGGCAAAAAGGCAGATCACCTGGTTGCGCAGCATGCCCACGCGACATGTCGTAGCAGCCGACCAAGCCCATGCACTGGCGCACACCATCGCCTTGAGCCAGCAATTGATTAACCCATGACCTTCTGCATGAGAGCGTCAGTCCAAGCCTTTGGCGCCTCGGGTCGCTTTGAGGTCTGATCGCTTATTTTTAGATTGCAATCGCTTTTGAACTGAGCCGTAACTCGGTTTCGTGGGTTTGCGTTTTTTAGGCGGTAACGCCACGCTGTTGACCCACTCATGCAAGCGAGAAAACGCATCCATGCGGTTCATGTCTTGTGTGCGATAGCGCTGTGCTTTCAGAACAAACACCCCCTCCAGCGTGATCCGACTGTCAGGCAAGCCCAGCAACCGGGTTTTAACTGCGTCAGACAAAGACGAGTTGGGAATGTCAAAACGAAGTTGAATCGCAGAGGAGACCTTGTTGACGTTCTGCCCACCCGGTCCCTGCGCTCGGATGGCCGTAACTTCAACTTCAGATTCGGAAATGACGAGTGGAATAGACACAAAAACCGATAAAAAAAACAAGCCAACTTGAATGAGCGGTAAAGCTCGAGCGTACACTGCATATTTTCCACACGCAAAGGTGATGACATGGCCAAAGGTCAACAAAAAACAAACAAAGAGTCCAAAAAACCAAAAAAGGACACTTCACCTCCTAAGCCACCGAGCGGCGGCGAACCTGTTCGGCCCACCCAAACCACGACCGTGATTCCGCGCGGCAAAAAACCTGTCTGAGCCCCGCAGTGATATGAAGGGTCGTCTTGATCTGCTTTGGCCCAACTCTGGCTACAGTTTACTGACCGCCGATGCGAGTGGCCATCTGCTGGTCAGCGATGCTTTTTTACAGTTCCTGTTGGAAAGGCCAGAATTGGCGCCGATAGACACCTCTTGTGTGCAGGAGTTAGCCTTGCACGCCTCCTTATGTGAAAACCCCAAGCAAGCCATTTCAACGTCACGACTGTCCGCATTGAAAGACGTGGATGCGGCAGAAAATTATGCCGTGTGGTTGCGCTTTCGCGATCGTTTACTGGCCAAACCCACCCTCGAGGCCAGTTATCTGGCCTTATTTGAGGGTCAGGGTGTTGATGTACCGCCTATCTTGGTCCAGCACATCACGCAAATATTGCTTCAGCATGTGTTGGGGCCAGACGTCACGCCGATGCAAGCACGTTGTGCAGAAATGCTGTTTCGAACGCAAAAAATTTCCATTCTTGAAGGTGGCACCGTCATGGCAGCCGACCTGGAAACTGTGGAGCGCCACGCTCAAACAGGCGGTTTTGGCAGCTTAGGCGAATTGCTCAAACAAGGCGGCATTCCCACCCGCAGTGTCGACTTGGATGTGCTCAATGATGACGAAAGTGCCAACACCTATTGGGAGCGCTCAGAACGCTTTGACATGGTGGTCTGCTTGAACCGCGATCAAGCCGCTTTGACTGCTTTATGCGAAGTATTGAAACTTTGGGTTAGACACTTCTTGAACACCCCTGTACGCATTCAAACCGCACGCGAAATTATTGACGACCATTGGGTCTGGCATGTCGGCCTGGACGCGCAAGCCAGTAGCGTTCTCAATGACCTGTTCACCGGATCAGAGGTAGACGAAGAGCGTATGCGCCGATTGCTTTGCCTGTTCACCTTGGAATTTGAAGATGCCGGCGATATGCGCAGCGATGTGGCGGGCCGTCAGGTGTATCTTGCCATGGCCATGGATGCTGGCAATCGCCTGAAAATCAAACCACAAAACCTGCTGCTTAATTTACCTTTGGCTTTGCGCTCCTGAGCCTTAGAGGGATTTCCAGCTTACTGCAAGGGGCCTTTCAGGCTTTCAGGAATGGGCAAAGACATCACTTCGATGCCTTCTTCCATCAAGGATTCAGCCTCTTCTCGCGTGGCTTGTCCGCGAATGCTGCGTTCCTCAGCCTCGCCGTAATGCATCTTGCGTGCTTCATCGGCAAACTGCTTACCAACATCTTCTGTGTTGGCCAAGACATGCTTCACAGCATTCAGCAAAGCCGCTTGCATGTGTTCAACGGCCATAGTCGGAACCGAAGATGAGGTCGACTGCCCCCCGCCTGAAATCACAGGCGCCTCCACCGCGGCACTGTGGGATGCCTGTGACTTCATCGGTTCAACAGCACCCAGATTTAACCGAGGGGCGGAAGGAAGCTTTGTGACTTCGGCATCACCACACAAGGGGCACGAGACCAATCCACGTAAACGCTGCGATTGATAGTCCTCTTCGGAACCAAACCAACCCTCAAAATTATGGGCCTGACCACATTGGAGACTCAGTACTTTCATGGCACAGTATCACTCTTTTTCCAAACCAGAGGCCAAGAAGCTTCCTTGCCATGGGTGTTTTGAAGCCACAGAGCACCTGCCAGAGTCTTGGCATCGGTGATTTGGCCCGTCATGCACCAATGCATTAATTCTTCTGTGCTGGCTGTGATCACATCGAGAAATTCACCCGCATCCAATTCACGCGGGCCTGCGGTCAATCCCCGTGCAAACCAGATCTCGATGAATTCGGTGGAATAAGAAATGACCGGATGCAATACCCCAGCTCGGGCCCACTCGCTTGCCATGTAACCGGTTTCTTCTTTTAATTCGCGCTGAGCGCAAAGAAAAGGGTCCTCCCCTGGGTCCAACTTACCGGCAGGAAACTCGGTCATCACTTGTCCCATGGGGTAGCGGTATTGACGCTCAAGCACCAGGCGCACAGAACCATCTGCTTGTGCCAACATAGGAATCACCATGACGGCGCCGGGATGCACAACATATTCGCGATGGGCTGTACTTTGATCGGGCAAACTGACCTGGTCACGGAAGGCGTGCAAAAAAACGCCACGCAAAATTTCTTTGCTGCTCACGCGAACTTCGACCAAATGTCGATCTGCAGAATCATCGACGGGATTAAGGGGTTTAGCAGTCATGTCTATTTAGCCATGCTGGCCTCTAACAGGCTTCAGCTGCGGCGTTTGAGCAAATAACGGAATACAAAACCTGGGAAAGCCAAGGTGATGAACATGGTCGCAGTGACCGCATAAAACTCCCAAGCTTGCAGAGCGATTTGCCCCATGGTTTGCTCTAAGAACAAAGCCACCGCACCAACAAACAGGTAGTCGGCCACAACAGCCAACACAATCACCGCACAGGTCAATAAAGTCTGCTGGATCAATTGGCAAGCATCTGCGCAATAGCTTGGGCGCACAAAGTCATCAATGCGCCAGGCACAATACCCAAAACCAAAACCAACAAGCCATTGAGCGACAAAACAACCCTGACATCGGCGTCCGCAGTCACAGTCGTGGCCGTCACAGGTTCATCAAAGTACATGACCTTGACCACGCGCAAGTAATAAAAAGAGCCAATCAAGGACATGATCACCGCAAACACGGCCAAAGCAATGGCATACGCTTGACCCGATGCGATCAGAGCTTGCAAAACAGACAATTTAGCGTAAAAACCAACCAATGGCGGAATGCCTGCCAATGAAAACATGCAGATGGCCATCACGCCCGCATACAAAGGACTGCGGTGATTCAGTCCAGCCAAATCAATGATCTCTTCGCTCTCAAATCCCTGGCGAGCCAACAACATGATGATCCCAAAACTGGCCAAGGTGGTCAGTACATAGCCAATCACGTAGAACATCGCCGAGCTGTAAGCGTTGGCGGCGTGGTCGGAGTTGCCGCTGACCACACCGGCAATCAAACCAATCAAGACAAAACCCATTTGAGCAATGGTTGAATATGCCAACATGCGTTTGAGGTTGGTTTGCGCAATGGCTGCAAAGTTACCTACCAACAAAGACGCCACGGCCAACAAGGCCAGCATTTGTTGCCAGTCCACCGCCAGTGGCAATAAACCTTCTACCAAGACGCGGATCACCAAAGCAAAGGCGGCCAATTTGGGGGCGCCGGCGATCATCAAAGTCGCGGCAGTGGGCGCACCTTGATACACATCAGGAATCCACATGTGAAAGGGTACTACACCCAACTTGAATGCCAAGCCAGAAACGATGAAGACCAGCCCAAATACCAGCACCTGCTGTTTGATCTGCCCGGTGGCTATGGACTTGAATATGACGCTCAAATCAAGACTGACCGTGGCGCCGTAGACCATGGAGATGCCATAAAGCAAGAAACCAGAAGCCATCGCGCCCAGCACGAAGTACTTCATCGCCGCCTCGGTGGCATTGGCATTGTCACGACGCAAAGCGACCAATGCATAGCTCGTCAATGTCAATAATTCAAGACCGAGGTACAGCACCAAAAAGTTTTGCCCGGAGATCATCACACTCATCCCCAGCAGTGCAAACATGGACAGGGAGAACATCTCTCCGCCACGCATCATGTCGCGATCGGCTGCATAGGGCCGTGCATAGACCAGGGTGATCATCACGGCGATGGCTGAAAAGCACTTTAGCCAATGGCCCATGGGATCACTGACCACCAAACGGCCAAAACCGTAGAGTGTTTGACCGGCATCGGCATACATCGCGTGCATCAAAGCCACACCAGCCAAAGTAACCAATGTCAATGCGTAAGTGGTGGTGCGTTTGGGGGAGGTCACCAGCAGGTCGACCAACGCAATCGCGCAGGCCATGACCAGCAGCACGATTTCGGGATAGACCGCCATCCAGCTGGTTGCGTCAATCATGTGTTTTCTCTCAATTCTTAGAAATCAGCGTGAACGTCAAGGACGGTCTTAAGGCAATTTGGACAAAGCGACATGCTTGAGCAAGTCGGCCACCGAGGCTTCCATCACGTCGGTAAAGGGACGGGGGTACAAGCCCATGTAAAGCACCGCAATGGCCAGCAAGGCCAGCATGATGAACTCGCGGGTGTTGATGTCAGTGAGCCCTTTGACTTCGTCATTGGTGACGGGTCCGAGGTACACGCGTTTGAACATCCACAATGTGTAAGCAGCGCCAAAGATCAGCGCCGATGCAGCCAACAAGCCCACCACAAAGTTGTACTTCACAGCACCCAAAATCACCATCCACTCACCTACAAAACCAGCCGTTGCAGGCAAACCGCAGTTGGCCATCGAAAACAGCAGCGAAAACGCTGCGAACTTGGGCATGGTGTTGATCACGCCGCCGTAACTGGCGATTTCACGAGAGTGAACACGGTCGTATAGCACACCAATAGACAAGAACATGGCGGCTGAAACAAAGCCATGCGCAATCATTTGGACCAAGCCACCTGAAACACCGAGCGGGTTGAAGATGAAAAAGCCCAAGGTGACGAAACCCATATGGGCCACAGAAGAATAGGCGACCAATTTCTTCATGTCCTGCTGGACCATCGCCACCAGGCCCACATAAACCACCGCGATCAAGGACAAGACAATGATGAACATGCCCCACTCGCGCGCTGCGTCCGGGGCAATGGGCATGGAAAACCGCAGGAAGCCATAAGCACCCAACTTCAGCATGATGGCCGCCAACACAGCGGAGCCACCGGTGGGGGCTTCGACGTGCACGTCAGGCAACCAGGTGTGAACGGGCCACATCGGCACCTTCACGGCAAACGCTGCAAAGAAGGCAAAGAAAATCAAATTTTGAGCCATCGCCGACAGCGGCATCTTGTACCAGGTCGCGATGTCAAAACTGCCGCCCGATTGGGTATAGAGGTAAATCAAAGCCACCAGAGTGAGTAAAGAGCCCAACAAGGTGTACAAGAAAAACTTGAAAGCCGCATAAATTTTGTTCGGCCCACCCCAAATACCAATGATCAAGTACATCGGTATGAGTGTGGCTTCAAAGAAAACGTAGAACAACAGTCCGTCCAAAGCACAGAAGACACCAATCATCAAGCCGGACAAAATCAAAAAAGAAGCCATGTACTGGTTGACTTTGCGGGTGATGACTTCCCAACCTGCAATCACGACAATCACATTGATGAAAGCAGTCAACATCACCAACCAGAAAGAAATACCGTCAAGGCCCAAGTGATAGTTCACATTAAAGCGCTCAATCCATGGCGCCTTTTCGACAAACTGCATGGCCGAAGTCTCCAGCTGAAAGCCGGCGTACAAAGGCAGTGTGATCAAGAAACTGATCAAGGCACCTGTCAAGGCAAGCCAACGCACTGCGCGGGCATGTTCATCTCGACCCAAGGCCAGCAATACAAGACCAAACGCGATGGGCGTCCAGACAGCAAGGCTCAACAATCCCATTTTTATTCTTCCTTACTTGTTGAGCCAGACGAAGTACGTCATCAGCACAAAGAGACCCAAGATCATGACCAAGGCGTAGTGGTAGAGATAACCCGATTGCAGCTTGCGAACCTGACCCGATACCCAGCCCATTAGTTTCCAGGAACCATTGACCATCAAGCCATCAATCAACGCACGGTCGCCAACTTTCCACAGACCGTTGCCCAAAGCGCGGGCACCGCGGGCCAAAATATTCTCATTGATCCAATCCATGAAATACTTATTTTCCAAGAGCACCACGAGTGGCTTGAGCGCCTTGGCGAATGCTGCAGGCACAGAAGGATTGACCATGTACATGTACCAAGCCGTCACAACGCCCGCTAAAGCCAGCCAGAAGGGTGCCGACGACAATGCATGCAAGGCCATACCGACAGGTCCATGAAAGGCGTGAGCCAACTCTTGCATCACAGGGTGACGGGCGGCATCGACAAGGATGGCGTCTTTGAAAAAATCGCCAAACAACATGGGTTTGATGGTCAAGAAACCCATCACCACAGAAGGGATCGCTAGCAACACCAGCGGCACAGTCACAACCCAAGGCGACTCGTGTGGTTTGTCATGTGCACCGTGGCCGTGGTCATCGTGGTGAGCATCATGGTGAGTGTCCGGATTTTGGTCATAGCGCTCTTGGCCATGAAACACGAGAAAATACATGCGGAATGAATAAAACGCGGTCACGAAAACACCCGCCAGAACCGCAAAGTATGCAAAACCTGCGGCAGGCAGATGGCTTTCGGCCACAGCTTCTATGATGCTGTCCTTGGAGTAAAAACCCGAGAAAAAAGGCGTGCCAATCAAGGCCAATGAACCCAGTAACGAGGTGATCCAGGTGATGGGCATGTACTTGCGCACGCCCCCCATCCAGCGAATGTCTTGGTTATGGTGCATGCCTATGATGACGGAGCCAGCACCCAAGAAAAGCAAAGCTTTGAAGAAGGCATGGGTCATCAAATGAAACACCGCGACCGAATACGCAGAAGCGCCCAGGGCCACGGTCATGTACCCGAGTTGAGACAAGGTGGAGTAAGCCACCACGCGTTTGATGTCGTTCTGGATGATGCCCAAGAAACCCATGAACAATGCGGTGATGGCGCCAATGACCATGATGAAGTTCAAGGCGGTATCGGACATTTCAAACAACGGCGACATCCGGGCCACCATGAAAATACCCGCAGTGACCATGGTCGCAGCGTGGATGAGTGCAGAGATCGGGGTTGGACCCTCCATCGAGTCGGGTAACCACACATGCAAGGGAAATTGAGCCGACTTGCCCATCGCACCAATGAACAAGCAGATGCAAATCACCGTCACCAGCATCCAGTTCGTACCCGGTAGCGTCAGAGAACTTAATTCAGTCGCCTTGGCGAAGGCTTCCGTGTAGTTCAGCGTCCCCGCAAACGCCGCAATCAAACCAATTCCGAGAATGAAACCGAAGTCACCCACACGGTTCACCAAGAAGGCTTTCATGTTGGCAAAAATAGCCGTCGGCTTATTGAACCAAAAACCGATCAGGAGGTAAGACACCAAGCCAACAGCCTCCCAACCAAAGAACAGTTGCAACATGTTGTTGCTCATGACAAGCATCAGCATGGAGAAAGTGAACAGCGAAATGTAAGCGAAGAATCGGTTGTAACCTTCGTCTTCTTCCATGTAACCGATCGTATAGATGTGTACCATCAGGGATACGAAAGTAACGACACACATCATCATGGCAGTGAGGCCATCGATCATGAAGCCGATCTCCATTTTGAGCCCACCGACGACCATCCAGGTGTAAAGCGTTTCGTTCAGTCGAGCGCCTTCAAGCGCCACACTTTTGAGTGTCATGGCGGACAAAATAAAAGCCACCAGGACGCCCAGAATAGTCAGGGTATGGGTCAAACGACGCCCGATCCAGTTGCCACCCAATTTCGTGCCGAAAATACCTGCCAACACGGACCCCACCAGCGGTGCCAAAGGCACGGCCAGCAGCGTGCTTGCGTTGAGAGTTTGACTCATGACTGATCTCCCGCCGGGCCGTCCCAAGGGAGAGATACGCCCCGGTGGGAGGCAGTGAATACACAAAGTGATGAACGTGGGGGCTTCATTGACGTATTAACCCTTGAGCGAATTGAGTTCGTCCACATTGATGCTGTTCTTGTTGCGGAATAGCAAAACGAGGATGGCCAGACCGATCGCCGATTCGGCGGCCGCCACAGTGAGTATGAAGAACACAAATACCTGGCCGCGCATGTCCCCCAAATAATGGGAGAACGCAACAAAATTCATATTGACGGCCAGCAACATCAGTTCAATGGCCATCAACAAAACGATCAAATTTTTCCGGTTCAAGAAGATACCGATCACCGCCAAGGCAAACAGCATGGCACCCAATGAAAGGTAGTGCCCAAGAGTCAAAGTCATGGCTTGTTCTCCGTTATCACAGTATCTTCGACTGGTGGTTGAGGTGCAACACCCGCTTGCGTCACGTCGACCTTGATGATCGACAAACGATCCCCAGCCCGAACACGCACTTGCAGTGATGGATTGATCGCCTTGCTGTCTTTGCGCTCACGTAAAGTCAGCGCAATGGCGGCGATCATCGCCACCAACAAAATCACGGCGCCAATTTGGATGGGCATGAGGTAGTCGGTATAAAGCAAAATTCCAAGTGCTTTCGCATTCGAAACAGGCGCAACCACCTCCCCCACCGCCAACACAGCCTTAGGCGCTTGACTCAGACGAAAGCCCCCCATCAGCACCGCGGCCATTTCAAGTGCAATCAATGCGCCCAATGTGGCTGCCAATGGGAAGTGCTTCCAAAAGCCTTCACGCAACAGATCCATGTTGATGTCCAGCATCATCACCACAAACAAGAACAGCACCATCACAGCACCCAGGTAGACCAACACCAAGGTAATGGCCAAGAATTCTGCTTGCAGCAAAAACCACAAGCCAGAGGCTTGTGAAAAAGCCAGCATGAGGTACAAAACTGCGTGCACAGGGTTGCGGGCAGTCACCACCCGAAAAGCTGCAAAAAGCAGTACCGCAGAGAACAGATAGAAAAAACCTGTTTGGATGTCCATGATTCAATTCTTTCAGCGGTACTTGGCATCCGCAGCGCGTGCCGCTGCAATGTCTTTTTCGTAGCGATCACCCACTGCCAGCAGCATCTCTTTGGTGAAATACAAGTCACCCCTTTTTTCGCCGTGGTATTCAAAAATATGTGTTTCCACAATCGAGTCTACAGGGCAACTCTCTTCACAGAAACCGCAAAAAATACACTTGGTCAAGTCAATGTCGTAGCGCGTCGTGCGACGCGAGCCATCATCACGGACGCCCGCCTCAATGGTGATCGCCATCGCTGGGCAAACCGCCTCGCATAACTTGCAAGCAATGCAACGCTCTTCGCCATTGTCATAACGACGCAGGGCATGTAGTCCCCGAAAACGGGGCGACTGCGGGGTTTTTTCTTCAGGGAATTGCACAGTCACCTTACGGGCAAAAGCGTAACGTCCAGTCAGGGCCATGCCCTTAATCAACTCCACCAGCATGAAGCTTTTGAAGAAGTCCTTGAGTGAGAAAGATGTCATGGCAGTCATGGCTCTGCTTTCATATCCAGATGTTCCAGGGTGAGAACAACCATGCCCCCACCACCAGCAGCCACACCAAAGTGACAGGAATGAAAATCTTCCAGCCCAGACGCATGATCTGGTCATAACGGAAGCGAGGGAACGTGGCGCGAATCCAGATGAACATGGAAACGACCAAGAAAGTTTTCAGGCCCAACCAGATCCAACCCGGGATCATGTTGAACAGCGCACTGTCGATAGGAGATATCCAGCCACCCAAAAACATGATCACGGCCAAAATAGAGACCAGCCACATGCTGGCATATTCAGCCAAGAAGAAAATGGCAAATCCCATACCCGAATACTCGACCATGTGACCCGCCACGATTTCAGCCTCACCCTCGACCACGTCGAAGGGATGGCGGTTGGTCTCAGCCACACCCGAGATCAGGTACACCATGAAGATCGGGAATAAAGGCAACCAGTTCCAAGACAAAAAATTCAAGCCAAGGTTGGCCATCTGCCCCTTACCCTGCCCCAGCACAATGTCGGTCAGGTTCATGCTGCCAGAAACCATCAGCACCACCAAAAAGCAAAAGCCCATTGCAATTTCATAACTGACCATTTGGGCTGAGGCACGCAGTGCGCCCAGGAAAGCATATTTGGAGTTTGAAGCCCACCCGGCAATGATCACGCCATAGACCTCGATGGACGTGATCGCCATCACCAGCATCAAACCGGCATTGATATTGGTCAGAGCGACTTCAGGTCCGAAGGGAATCACGACCCAAGCGGCCAAAGCAGGCATGATCGCCATGATGGGCCCCAATCGGAACAGTCCCAAACTGGCGGCAGTGGGATTGATCAATTCTTTGGTCAGCAATTTGACAGCATCGGCAATCGGTTGCAACAAACCCATCGGCCCGACCCGGTTAGGGCCATGACGCACTTGCATGAAACCCAACAGCTTACGCTCCCATAAAGTCAGATAGGCCACAGACAGCATCAATGGCGCCAAAATAGCCACAATCTTGAGGAGTATCCACAGCACCGGCCAAGCCATCGTGGCCCACCAGTTGGCAGCCAACAAGTTCAATCCCCCGTTGTACAAGCCATCAATCATGCCGCCACCTCTTGGACAACCCGGGCATCAGCCGTCATTTGCAATGAGGGGGCTCGGCGGACCAGGCCGTCTAACTGGTAAATTCGCGCCACATGCGGTACAGCGCCTTCACCCGCCAATTGCAAGGGTCCCTGGTAAGCGTTGCTCAAAACAGGCGGCATTGATGTTGCTTTGTTCAAGACATCTTGGGAAGTCTCAAAATCGAAACCTGGAATCCCCATCAAATTGGCCAGTACGCGCAGGACCTTCCAAGCCGGACGCGTCTCTCCCAGGGGTTTGACCACTGCATGGAAACTTTGCAAACGGCCTTCAGCATTCACAAAACTGCCTGAAGTTTCAGTGAAGGGTGCAATGGGTAAAAGTACGTCAGAAAAAGCCATATTGGCTTTGAATGGACTCAGTGTGATCACCATGTCAACCTGACCCAAAGTCTGGGCGGCATGGGCACCTGCCGCGCTGTCGAACTCCGGTTCGTTGTTGAGCAGCAGGACAGCTTTCAAACCACCGCTCAGCATTTGGCCTGCGTGAGATCCACCCGTTTGCGGTTGGGCTTTGACCCACTGTGCACCGACCGTATTGGCCGCTTCAGTCAAATAGCCTACTGAGGCACCAGTGTGTTCAGCAATCCAGTTAGCCAAAGTCAATAAACTTGAAGCATGCGCGTGATGCGCAGCCGCATTGCCCAACAAGATGGCTTTGCGTTCACCGCCCATCATGGATTTGGCAATGGCACAGGCTTGCGGTGTGGCTTGACCCTCTGCAGGCGCTGGGACACCCTTTTCAGTCGCAATCACAGAGGCGATATCTGCCAGATGCTGCGCCCATGTGCTTGGGGTATCAATCCAAGCCTGCGCCACAGGCATGGCCCAGGCTTGGGCATCGGCCAACAAAGAAGCCGAAGTCACAGCGTTAAGCTGCGCGCCGTGGCGGACAGCTTGGCGAATACGCTGGGCAAACAAGGGGTGATCTTTACGCAGATTGCTGCCCACCACCAAAACCCTCTGCAATGTTGATAGCGAAGCGACGGAGGTCCCGAGGTAACGAATACCCTGTGTAGCAGTGAACTCTGCATTGCGCAGTCGGTAGTCGATATTGTCAGAGCCCAGACCGCGCAACAATTGCCCAGCAAGGTACAACTCTTCAAGAGTACTGTGTGGGCTGACCAAAGCGCCGATGCTGCTGGCGCCATGGTCGTTGTTGATGTTTTGGAGACCGTTGGCAATGTACTCCAACGCAGTTTGCCAATCGACTTGCTTCCACTCTCCACCTTGTTTGAGCATGGGGGCGGTTAAACGATCAGGGCTGTTCAGTGCTTCATAAGAGAAGCGATCGCGGTCGGCAATCCAGCACTCATTGACTTCCTCATTTTCCAGGGGAACGACACGCATCACGTGGTTATTTTTAACTTGCACCACCAAGTTAGCGCCAGAAGAGTCATGTGCAGCAATCGACTTGCGGCGGGACAACTCCCAGGTCCGTGCGCTGTAACGGAAAGGCTTGCTGGTCAACGCGCCTACGGGGCAAATGTCAATCATGTTGCCTGACAGCTCAGAGTCCACCGACTGGCCCACAAAGGTTTCGATTTCAGCGTGTTCGCCACGGTGCGACATGCCCAGCTCCATCACGCCGGCCACTTCTTGCCCAAAGCGCACGCAGCGTGTGCAATGAATGCATCGGCTCATCTCTTGCATGCTGATCAACGGCCCCACATCTTTGACAGCGACGACGCGTTTTTCTTCTTCGTAGCGAGAAGTCGATCCCCCGTAGCCGACAGCCAAGTCCTGCAACTGACATTCGCCACCTTGGTCACAGATGGGACAATCCAAGGGGTGATTGATGAGCAAAAATTCCATCACTGACTTCTGCGCTTGAATCGCCCGGTCAGTTTTGGTGCGCACGATCATGCCTTGGGTTACCGGCGTTGCGCAGGCGGGCACGGGTTTGGGCGCTTTTTCCACGTCCACCAGGCACATACGGCAATTGGCCGCAATGCTCAATTTCTTGTGATAGCAGAAGTGCGGAATATAGGTGCCGGCTTTTTCGGCCGCATGCATGACCATGCTGCCCTCGACAACTTCGACCTTCTGACCGTCCAGTTCAATTTCAACCATATGGGTCACCCATCAAACGTAAGCACCGACCATGCAGGTCTTGTGCTCAACGTGGTATTCAAATTCATGGCGGAAATGCTTGAGCATGCCGCGCACCGGCATGGCCGCTGCGTCGCCCAAAGCGCAAATAGTGCGGCCCATGATGTTGCCAGCCACACTGTCAAGCATGTCCAAATCACTGGCGCGGCCTTGGCCGTTTTCAATCCGGTCCACCATGCGCCACAACCAGCCCGTGCCTTCGCGGCAAGGCGTGCACTGGCCGCAGGATTCGTGCGAGTAGAAATACGACAAGCGCTGCAAAGACTTGACCATGCAACGGCTGTCATCCATGACAATCACTGCACCAGAACCCAACATCGAGCCGGCTTTGGCGATCGAGTCGTAATCCATGGTGATGTCCATCATGAGATTCGCGGGCAAGACCGGTGCAGAGGAGCCGCCCGGAATCACTGCTTTGAGTTGACGGCCAGCGCGAACACCGCCAGCCAGTTCAAGCAACTTGGCGAAAGGGGTGCCCATGGGTATTTCGTAGTTACCAGGACGCTCGACATCACCACTGATCGAGAAGATCTTGGTACCCCCGTTGTTGGGCTTGCCACATTCCAAATACGCCTGACCGCCATTGCGGATGATCCAAGGCACCGCCGCAAAAGTTTCAGTGTTGTTGATGGTAGTGGGTTTACCGTACAAACCAAAGCTGGCTGGAAACGGCGGCTTGAAACGCGGCTGGCCTTTTTTGCCTTCGAGTGATTCGAGCAAGGCTGTTTCTTCGCCGCAGATGTAAGCGCCAAAGCCATGCAACGCATGCAACTGAAAGCTGAAGTTGCTGCCCAAAATGTGGTCGCCCAAGTAGCCCGCTGCACGCGCTTCTTCCAAAGCGTCTTCAAATCGTTCGTAAGTACAGAAGATTTCGCCGTGAATGTAGTTGTACCCGACACTGATGCCCATGGCATAAGCGGCAATGAGCATGCCTTCGATCACGCTGTGCGGGTTGAACTCCATGATGTCACGGTCTTTGCATGTACCAGGCTCACCTTCGTCGGAGTTACAGACCAAATATTTCTGACCCGGGAACTGGCGAGGCATGAAGCTCCATTTCAAACCCGTTGGGAAACCAGCGCCGCCGCGGCCACGCAAGCCCGACTCTTTCACAGTGGCGATCACCTGTTCTTGCGTCATACCAGCGATGCCCGACTCAGCGTTGGCAGGCACGCCATCTTTACCCAAAATTTTGCGCAAGGCTTGGTAGCCGCCGCGGGCTTCGTAATCTTTCAGGCCCCAGTTGTGTCCATTCAAACCCGCCATGATTTGCGGGGTGATATGTCGGTCATGAAATGAACTCTCCAAGCCAGTGGCACGGAATTGACTCAGTAATTGATCAAGCTGCATCAGGCTGCACCTACTTTTTTGAGGCCTTCGATCAATTGATCGAGTTTGTCATTGCTCATGAAACTGCACATATTGCGATCGTTCACCAACAGAACGGGCGCATCTGCGCAGGCACCTTGGCACTCGCTGGGTTGCAAAGTGATCAAACCATCGGCCGTCGTTTCACCCGAACGGATGCCCAGTTTGTGTTCCAAATGCACCAGAGCTTGTGCACCACCCCGCAACTGGCAAGGTAGGTTGGTGCAAACGTTCAACTTGAACTTGCCCACTGGCTTTTGGTTGTACATGTTGTAGAAGGTCGTAATTTCGTGGACAGCCATGGGTGCCATGCCCAGGTGCTCGGCAACGATCTTCTCGCTCTCAGAACTGACCCAGCCCAGCTCTTGCTGGACGATGGCCAAACAGGCCATCACAGCCGATTGTTTTTGATCGGCGGGGAATTTGGCCACTTCACGGTCGAAGCGGGCTTTGGTGGACTCAGAGATCATCGGTCAATCTCTCCAAACACAATGTCCATGGTGCCGATGATGGCGACAGCATCAGCCAGCATGTGGCCACGTGCCATTTCATCAAGGGTTGCCAGGTGGGCAAAGCCCGGGGCGCGAATTTTCAAACGATAAGGCTTGTTGGCACCATCGCTAACGAGGTAGATGCCAAACTCACCTTTGGGATGCTCAACGGCAGCGTAAGCTTGGCCCTCGGGCACATGAAAGCCTTCAGTGAAAAGTTTGAAATGGTGGATCAAGTCTTCCATGTTCGACTTCATGCCTTCACGCGCAGGCGGTGCCACTTTGTGGTTATCCGTGATCACGGGACCCGGATTGGCACGTAACCAAGCGATGCACTGCTGAACAATGCGGTTGGATTCGCGCATTTCTTGAACGCGCACCAAATAACGGTCATAACTGTCGCCCGTCTTGCCCACTGGCACATCAAATGCAACTTTGTCGTAGGCGTCGTAGGGTTGCTTTTTACGCAAGTCCCAGGCAATGCCGGAGCCACGCAACATGGGGCCGGTCATGCCCAGATTGAGCGCACGCTCCGGAGGTACGACACCGATTCCTACCGTACGCTGCTTCCAAATACGGTTGTCAGTCAGCAGCGTTTCGTACTCGTCAACGCACTTGGGAAAGCGTTGGGTAAAGTCATCAATGAAGTCAAGCAAAGAACCACTGCGGTTTTTGTTCAGCTGCTCGATCGCCTTGGCGTTCTTGATCTTGCTGACCTGGTACTGCGGCATGCTGTCGGGCAGGTCACGGTAGACACCACCCGGACGGAAGTACGCGGCGTGCATGCGGGCACCCGAGACAGCCTCGTACATGTCAAACAAGTCTTCGCGTTCGCGGAAGGTGTAGATCAAAATGGTCGAGCTACCGCAATCGTTGCCGTGTGAGCCTAACCACATCAGGTGGTTCAGCAGCCGGGTAATTTCGGCAAACATCACACGGATGTACTGCGCACGCAAGGGAACATCGATGCCCAGTAATTTTTCGATGGCCAGGCAGTATGCATGCTCATTGGACATCATCGACACGTAATCGAGACGGTCCATGTAGGGCAAAGACTGAATAAACGTCTTGCTTTCTGCCAGTTTTTCGGTGGCACGGTGCAACAAACCAATGTGAGGATCAGCTCGTTGGACCACTTCGCCATCGAGCTCAAGCACAAGGCGCAACACGCCATGGGCAGCCGGGTGCTGTGGTCCGAAGTTCAGCGTGTAGTTTTTGATTTCAGCCATGATTTTTTAACACGAAGCAAGGCTTCAATGCAGGCCTCCATAATGGTCTTCCCGAACAATGCGCGGCGTGATTTCACGCGGTTCAATGGACACCGGCTCGTAAATTACCCGAGCACGTTCGGCGTCGTAACGCATTTCGACGTGACCCGACAGAGGAAAGTCTTTGCGGAAAGGATGGCCAATGAAACCGTAGTCAGTCAAAATCCGACGCAAGTCGCTATGGCCTTCAAAGACGATGCCGAACAGATCAAACGCTTCACGCTCGTACCAGTTGGCGGAGTTCCACAAGTCATTGACAGAATCCACCACCGGAAAATCATCATCAGGGCACATCACCATCACGCGCACACGCTGATTCAAGGTCACGGACAGCAAATGGGACACAACACCAAAACGAGGCCCCTCACGACCCACCTCTCGGTAAGCCGAGTAATCCATTCCACATAGATCCAATAACTGTTCAAACTTGCAGTCATGTGCGTCGCGCAAAATTTGCATGACAGACACATAATTGGCAGCGAGAACAGTCACCGTGACTTCACCCAGCGCGACTGACACATCGGCAGCCTTGTCGCCCAAGGCCGCAACCAAGTTGAGCTTGATTTGTTCAGGATGCAGAGCTGTATCGGTCATGGCTTCAGACCCGGGCAATGGTGTGCGTGCGGCGAATCTTTTGCTGCAACTGAATGATGCCGTAGATCAAGGCCTCGGCAGTGGGCGGGCAGCCTGGCACATACACGTCAACGGGGACGATTCGGTCGCAACCACGCACGACCGAATAGCTGTAGTGGTAATAACCACCGCCATTGGCACACGAGCCCATGGAAATGACCCAGCGCGGCTCAGACATCTGGTCATAGACCTTGCGCAACGCAGGTGCCATTTTGTTGCAAAGGGTCCCAGCCACAATCATCAAATCGGCCTGCCGAGGACTGGCACGAAAGACCTCGGCACCAAAGCGGCCCAGGTCATAACGGGCTGCCGCAGCATGCATCATTTCGACCGCGCAGCAAGCCAGACCAAAGGTCATAGGCCAAAGAGAGCCGGTTTTGGCCCAATTCACCACCGAGTCGTAACTCGTGGTGATAAAGCCTTCTTTCATCACGCCTTCGATCATTGCATTTATCCTTGTTGAAGCTCGCTGTCATTCCCAGTCCAGGGCCCCTTTTTTCCACTCGTAGACAAAGCCCACGACCAGAATGGCCAAAAAAATCACCACAGCCACGAAACCAGCCAAACCCACTTCTTTGAGCGCAACCGCCCAAGGAAAGAGGAAGGCAATTTCGAGGTCAAACAAAATAAAAAGAATCGCCACAAGGTAGTAGCGCACATCAAACTTCATGCGGGCATCTTCAAATGCTTCAAAACCACATTCGTAAGGGGAGTTTTTTTCGCTGTCGGGTCGATTAGGGCCAAGGATATAGCCCAGAACCTGCGGGATGATGCCAATGGCAACGCCGACCAGTATGAACAAGAGGATGGGGAGGTACTGGTCTAAGTTCATTTTGAAAATCGCAAATCACTTATGAAGCACCTGAACGAATTCAGGCACTTCCACGTTGTTGGTGCCGTCGGCGAGACTCGAACTCGCACAGCTTTCGCCACTACCCCCTCAAGATAGCGTGTCTACCAATTTCACCACGACGGCTGGTTGTGCTTTTTTGGGCTTGCATGAGGTGCCTGACTTCATTCGAGAACCCAGGCGGGTTGCTTGCCTAAACAACTAGGAGTTTACCCTGAAAAACTACCAACCCCCCTGCGGCAAAGGGGAATATTTGAGCGTCAATTTGAAGCTGGACTTCAGCTTACTTGGCAGGTGCCGCAGGTAATGAAGGAACTCCTGAAGCTGCAGGTGCATTGCCCGGAATTTGAGCGGCGGTACTGGCATCGACGGGTGCCGGAACGGTGACCGCTGCCCCTTCAAGCACGCTGCCCGTGCTGGCAGGGCGGGCGCTGCCGAAATACGCCAACATCAAAGTGCAAGAGAAGAACACTGCTGCCAACACTGCGGTAGTGCGCGACAAAAAGTTGGCGCCCCCTGTCGCGCCAAATAAACTGCCCGACCCGCCACTGCCGAACGCTGCACCCATGTCAGCGCCTTTGCCGTGCTGAATGAGAATCAGGCCAATCATGGCCAAAGCCGACAACATTTGTGCAGCCAAAATGAGGTTGATCATGAGGTTCATGGGGTACTCCTAAAGGTAAACAATCAAGACGCTGTCGCACATTGCGAAGCGGTGGCCATGATGGCCAGAAAATCAGAAACTTTCAATGCGGCTCCACCGATCAAACCGCCGTCAATGTCGGGCTGCTTGAGCAAGGTGAACGCATTGGTGGCGTTCATGCTGCCACCATACAAAATAGAAATACGGTCTGCCTGAGCGGTGGCCGCTTTTAGTTGCTGCCTGAGCACTGAATGAACCTGCTGGGCCTCTTCGGGCGTCGGGGTTAAACCCGAACCAATCGCCCACACAGGCTCATAAGCCACGACGACCTCACTGATGCAATGGCCATTGGTATGTATCACTGCAGCCAATTGCCGTTTGACAACTTCTTCGGTACCACCTTCACGCCGCTCGGCCAGGGTTTCACCCACGCAAACGATTGGAGTGATGCCGGCTTGCAAAGCACACTGGGCTTTCAAGGCCACATGGAGGTCTTGTTCGCCATGGTATTGACGCCGTTCAGAGTGGCCCACGATCGCATACCGCACACCGAATTCACGCAACATTTCTGCCGAAATTTCGCCGGTGTAAGCGCCTTGTTCATGCATTGAAACGTCTTGCGCCCCAAGCTCCAAAGCCCCCTGACCTTTCAGGATGGTTTGAAGTTGAGGCAAATAGACGGCTGGGGCGCAGACCGCGGCATTGACCCGCATACCCTCCAGCCCATCCAATACACCGCGCAACAAAGCCTGATTGGCAGCCAAACTGCCATTCATTTTCCAGTTGCCGACGATCAGCTTTTGCTTCATGCGCGATTCCGATTCAACAACACCGCAGGCCCAGTTTTTATAACAGGTGAGGTTATTCGCCTGTGTGCGCGGGTGCGCGGTCGATCAAGGCCTTCATTGAAAGCTTGACGCGGCCTTTTTCATCGGTCTCCATCACTTTAACTTTGACAATCTGGCCTTCCGTCAAGTAGTCAGAAACTTTCTCAACACGCTCATGCGCGATCTGGCTGATGTGCAGCAAACCATCCTTGCCAGGCAACAGGTTGATCAAGGCGCCGAAATCGAGAACCTTGGTCACGGGGCCTTCATAGATCTTTCCGATTTCAACTTCGGCAGTCAACTGCTCAATGCGGCGCTTAGCCTCGTCAGCCTTGGCGCCATCAGTTGCGGCGATGGTGATCGTGCCGTCTTCGTTGATGTTGATCTGGGTGCCGGTTTCTTCGGTCAGCGCACGGATGGTGGCGCCACCTTTGCCGATCACGTCACGGATTTTCTCTGGGTTGATCTTCATGGTGAACAGCTTGGGCGCAAAGTCAGACACTTCGGTCTTGGCTTGACCCATGGAAGACTGCATGGCTTCGAGGATGTGCATGCGCGCTTCTTTGGCTTGGGCCAAAGCGACTTGCATGATTTCTTTGGTGATGCCCTGGATCTTGATGTCCATCTGCAAAGCGGTGATGCCGTTGGTGGTACCGGCCACTTTGAAGTCCATGTCGCCCAAATGATCTTCGTCACCCAAGATGTCGGTCAAGACGGCGAAACGGTTGGCGTCTTTGATCAAGCCCATGGCGATACCGGCCACATGGGCTTTCATCGGCACGCCCGCGTCCATCAAGGACAAGCAACCGCCGCAGACCGAAGCCATGGACGAAGAGCCATTGGACTCGGTGATTTCAGACACCACACGCATGGTGTAGGGGAACTCTTCTTTGGTCGGCAACACGGCCACCAAAGCGCGCTTGGCCAAACGGCCATGGCCGATTTCGCGGCGCTTGGTCGAGCCCATGCGGCCGACTTCGCCGGTGGCAAAGGGAGGCATGTTGTAGTGCAGCATGAAGCGGTCTTCGTACTCACCAGCCAAAGCATCAATGCGCTGGGCATCGCGCTCAGTGCCCAAGGTGGTCAACACCAAAGCCTGGGTTTCACCGCGGGTGAACAACGATGACCCGTGGGTGCGTGGCAACACGCTGTTGCGAATTTCGATAGGGCGCACGGTGCGCGTATCGCGCCCGTCAATGCGCGGCTCGCCAGCCAAGATCTGGCTGCGAACGATACCGGCTTCGATGTCGAACAACATGCCCTCGACCTTGACGCCGTCAAACACCAGACCTTCGGCCTTGAGGCTGGCCATGACGCTGGCGTAGGCTTCGCGGCAAGCTTGGGTGCGGCTTTGCTTGTTGCGGATCTGGTAGGCGGCGCGCAGTTTTTCTTCGGCCAATGCATTGACCTTGGCGATCAAAGGCTCGTCCTTGGCGGGGGCTGTCCAGTCCCAGGCCGGTTTGCCTGCATCGCGCACCAACTCATGGATGGCTTGAATCGCGATATTGCCTTGCGCATGGCCGAACACCACCGCGCCGAGCATGATTTCTTCAGACAACTGCTGCGCTTCGGACTCGACCATCAGCACAGCGGTTTCGGTGCCGGCGACGATCAGTTCCATCTGGCTGTCTTTGCGCTGGGTTTGACCCGGATTCAAAACGTATTCGCCGTTGATGTAACCCACGCGGGCCGCGCCGATGGGGCCGGTGAAAGGTATGCCCGAGATGGACAAAGCGGCAGACACGGCGATCATCGCGGCGATGTCGGCGTCGACTTCAGGGTTCAAAGACACGGTGTGGATGACCACATGCACGTCGTTGTAAAAACCTTCTGGGAACAAAGGACGGATCGGGCGGTCAATCAGGCGGCTGGTCAGCGTTTCGAGTTCGCTGGGTTTGGCTTCGCGTTTGAAAAAGCTGCCGGGAATCTTGCCTGCGGCATAGGCTTTCTCGATGTAATCCACTGTCAGTGGAAAGAAGTCTTGGCCCGACTTGGCGGTCTTGGAAGCCACCACAGTGGCCAACACCACGGTGTCTTCGATGTTGACCAGCACAGCGCCGGAGGCTTGACGGGCGATTTCGCCGGTTTCCATGATGACCTTGTGTGGGCCCCACTGGAAGGTTTTGGTGACTTTGTTGAAAATGGTCATGAATCAGAACTCCTGAAAACAAGTGCATCTGGCTGCACCGAAAGCCCGGTTTTGACAGTCTGAACACGATGCCATTCCACAAGACACCTGCAATGGCTGGTGGAATGACACAGCGCGGGTTCGTTCTGACAAAGTCCGAAAACGCTCTATTTAGAAAACCCAATGTACAAAGCGCCTGAGCTAGCAAGCTAACTCAGGCGCCTTATTCATCGGAAGAGACGATTACTTACGCAGGCCAAGTTTGGCAATCAACGCAATGTAACGGTCAGCATCTCTGGACTTGAGATAGTCCAGCAATTTACGACGACGGCTCACCATACGCAACAAACCGCGGCGACCGTGGTGGTCTTTGGCGTGGGTTTTGAAGTGAGGTGTGAGCTCGTTGATGCGAGCGGTCAGCAAAGCCACTTGGACTTCTGGACTGCCCGTGTCATTGACGGCGCGGGCATTGGCCTTGACGACCTCGGCCTTGATAGAAGATGCGATCATCTTTATTTCCTTGTATTTCGCTTAAATCGGAAGAAGTTCGGAAGAAAATTCCAACGTCAAAGCGAGGTTTCAAACTTGCGCTGCAGATTGGATCGACCCGCAGCGTGCTGCCTTGCACCATGCAAAGCCTTGAAATTATAGCCTGTTACAGCCAAGCCTTGAGTCGGTCCACCCCTTGTGTCAGCCGGGACAGGTCTTTCGACGCAAAGCACCAGCGCAGCCAACCCTGGGCCTCAGGCGCAAAAGCCTCTCCCGGGGCCAGGCCTAGACCCGCTTCCACAACCAGCCTTTTAGCCGTGGCCACCGAATCCGGGTGCCCTTGGAGCTTGAAAAATGCATACATTCCACCTCGTGCCGGGGCCAACTCCACCCCCGGCACGGCTTGCAACAGCGGCACCAGCGTATCGCGGCAATGCTTGAGGTGGGCCACCACCTGCGGCGTGATGTCTGCGGTGTGCCGCAACGCGGCAATGCCGGCGCGCTGGGTGAAGACCGAGGCGCAAGAGGTGTTGAACTCGATCAATTTGCCTATCGGTTGCGTCATGGCCTCAGGCATCACCAGCCAGCCCAAACGCCAACCGGTCATGAGAAAACTCTTGGAAAAACTGTGCACCACCACCAACCGGTCGGATTGGTCGCTCACATCCAAAAACGAAGGGGCAGCGCCATTGGCCGTGTCGCCCTCGTAATACAGGCGCTCATACACCTCGTCCGCCAAAATCCAGGTGCCGGTGTGTCGGCAATGGGCCACCAAGGTGGCTTGCTCCTCGCGAGTCAAAGTCCAGCCAGTGGGGTTGTTGGGCGAATTGACGATCAGCAAACGCGTGCGCGGCGTGATGGCAGTCAACAAGGCCGCCATGTCCAATACCCACTGCCCTTGCACAGGCTTTAGTGACACGCATGTTAAGTTCGCCCCCATGACCAAGGCTTGCGCCGTCAAATTCGGCCAGACGGGCGTCACTGCCACCACCTCGTCGCCCGCATCCACCAGCGCCTGAACCGCAAGCATCAAGGCATTGACGCCGCCCGAGGTGATGGCCAAACGCTCCACGCCTATCGGGCCATGCAAAGCGCTCATGTAGGTGGACACGGCCTCGCGGAGTTCGGGCATGCCCAGGTTATGGGCGTAAAAGGTCTCGCCCTGGTGGATCGAGTCGATGGCCGCTTGGCGGACCACTTGGGGTGTGACCTCGTCACTCTCGCCAAACCAAAAGGCCAGCACATCACTGCGGCCCATGCCGGCGTTGGCCACCTCTCGGATGCGGGATTCCTCAACATCAAGAATGGCTTGGCGCAGAAAAGGCTTCATGAGTTGATGTGCTTTCAAAGACAAAATATGTTAACTGAAATAGGCATTGGCAAAGTACCCATTCGTTTTTATGATGAGAGCATAAAAACACAGTCAGGGAGAACAACATGCGCAGCCCATGGACCGCCACGAAGACGCTCGTCACCACAATGCTCTTAGCCACTTTCATTGCACACACGGGTTGGGTTCAAGCCACCAGCAATGCCGAGTTTGCTACGGAAGCCGTGAAACGCAAAAAAATTCCCAGGCCCAAACAAAACAAAGGCGCTGGGGAAACCGACAAAGAGCGTGACCGCCGC
>Ga0214919_10002714_pt1 | contig 27453 bp, 26 predicted proteins | sample LL1503_MetaG_FD_177994 | JGI IMG/M metagenome (GOLD analysis project Ga0214919, IMG submission 177994) | Freshwater microbial communities from Lake Lanier, Atlanta, Georgia, United States - LL-1503 | ecosystem: Environmental > Aquatic > Freshwater > Lake | place: USA: Georgia | collected...
CTGTACGTTCTTCAAGTTCTGGATCAAGAATGACCATAAGTTCGTAGTGACGCATGCGTTAACCCGACCTCCTCTGGACTAAGACGGCCACGGCATTTCCGTGACAGGAGGGTTAGTGCTTTCCTGGGCAACCAAAGGATGGTTGTTCAAGAGGGCTAAGGGTAAACCTTTGAGGCCTCAAAGAGTAAATCGAAAGCGGAGCCCTGTGGATTTCGAGCCTCCAGTGCACGTTTCATAAGCGTCCACACGAGGTACAGGCTAACTGCGATGCGCAAAAGCGTGAGTAGGGCGTAACCGCCTTGAGGTAGGCCAAAGTGCGCACCGGTTACCAGAGCTAAATGTTGCCAGATAGCAACATGGTAAAAAATCTCTCCTCCTTGCCATATCCAGAATGCCGGCAAATCTTTTGTACCGGTAAGTGCGATTATCGCAAGAGGTGTCAACCATAAAACATATTGGGGTGAATAAACTTTACTAACCACCATTACTGTTGCTAAAACTATAAAAGCAACTGACGCAAGAGTTGGGGTTGATTTTAATTCAAAAAGAAAAATAGCAACAGCTGTCATCCCTACGAGCAACAGTAGTATTGCCAAATAATTCAGATTAGTTAAGCCCACGCCTAACTGGTTAAGTGCCAACCATAGTGAGCCCCAATCCGCGCCTCGCTCTAAATTCAGTTTATAAAAACGCCACCATCCCGTAGGGGTGGTTAGAAAAAAAGGTGCGTTAATAAATGTCCAGATACCAAGAGTTGTTAGCAAATACTTAACAAGGCTCTTAATTCTATTCTGACGCCACATAATGAAAGCGATTGGAAATAGTAAAAAGATTGGTAAGAATTTTGTCGAAATGGAAATACCTATTGCTAAGGCGCTGTAAAAATCAGCTTTTCGATCAAACCAGTAAATCGCAAGCATCATGGTGATAATTGCCCATAAATCCCAGTTTATAAACAAGGATGCGATCATCGCAGGTGCTACTGGCAGCAGATATCCAAACTCAGGTTTAATCTTTCTGGTAATTAAAACTAGAGCAACAAAAATAAATACTATTAAAAGTACATTGAGATTAAAATATGCGATTGGTGAATCAACAAGAGCTGCTGTTGCAAACATCACCATTCCAGTTAGTACTGGATATTCCACCGAATTTGTATTACTCGAGTACGGCCACTCGTTTTTATCTAATGCTCGTGCGCTAAATAAAGATGGTAAATCGCTGTAACAAGCGTGAATATATTGGTCTGGAGTGGCCCACGTCGTGCTTTCGCAATGAGAAAATTTTGCAAAGGAAATTGCTGATGCTATGAGGGCAAGTGCGAGCACTGCCTTAAAACGTAAAGCCATTATGGTTTACGGCTTTGTGTTCCGCCTGATGTCATAACGACCGGATCAAGGCCACCAATGTTTGAAGGTGCTGGAAAGTCCATTACTTTCTGGCCTTTCAGTGCACCTTTCATAAATGCCGTCCAAATCTTTGCCGGGAATGTTCCGCCGGTGACAGAAGTAAGCCCACCTATTCCATTCAAGGATTCGGAGGCACTATCTCGAAATAGTGCTACAGAGGCGGCAAGTTGTGGCGTGTATGCACTAAACCATGCTGAGGCGTTGGATTGAGATGTTCCAGTTTTACCTGCAGCTGGGCGGCCTAAGGCAAGTGCGGCAGCACCTGTACCACCAGTCACAACACCTTTAAGCGCATACGTTAAATCAGCCATTACTTCTTTGGAAAATACTTCTTGAGTCTCTGGTTTTGCTTGATAGAGAATTCCTTTATTCGAACCCAATACTTCTGTCACTAAATATGGTTTTGATTTAATACCTTGTGCAGCAAATGTTGCATATGCGTTTGCAACATCAATAACATGTGGGCTTGCGACTCCCAGGACAACTGATGGAGTTGGCATCATTGCAACAGACTCTGGGATACCTGCACGACGCGCAACATCTACAACCGCATTAGGTCCAACTTGAATTCCAAGGGGCACAAAAACTGTATTGATTGAATGTTTTGTTGCATACAGTAAATCGATTTGCCCCCAGCCCTCATTGCCATAGTTTGAAACTTCATATGGTTTACCCGCATCATCAAATACTTGAGGAGAGTCGCCGTTCCACATCGATGTCAATGGAATTCCCTGTTCTAATGCGGCAACAAGTGCGAAAGGTTTAAAAGTTGAACCAGCAAGAGCTATTGACTGTGTTGCATCACTTAATTGTCGAGCTAAATAATCTCGCCCACCATATAAGGCAACTACCTCTCCTGTGCCAGGGCGAATTGCCACTAAGCCAATATGGAGGTTATCTGGCGCTTTGGCTGGATAAAACTTATTGACTGCATCAACTGCTGATTGCTGTGCTTGTTGATCAAGGGTGGTTTTAATGACCAAGCCACCTACTAATAGTTCATCCTGGCTAAATCCAAGCTTTGCTAATTCTTTTTGTACAGCTTCGATTATGTGTCCCTTGGGTCCGCTTAACTGCCCAGAAGTTGAGCGCGGTGCTATCGACGGGAACTTCATTTTTGCTGCGGACTTTGCATCTAACCAACCGGCATCGACCATTCCTTTTTTCACATACTCAAAACGTGCCTTAAGGCGCGCTTCATTTCCTTTGGCAAACGCCGGGTCGTATAAACCAGGAGAGCGCAAAATAGATGCAATAACTGCGGCTTGAGCATTCGTTAACTGATCAACATTGCGGTTGAAATACTGCTGCGAAGCGGTCATGACTCCATAAGAACCACGACCAAAGTAAATAGTGTTCAGATAACTTTCGAAAATTTGATCTTTGGATTTCTGATTTTCGAGTTTGATTGATATTACTAATTCTTTAATTTTGCGCTGGATGGTTCGGCTAGGTGTTAAAAAAGCAGTCTTGGCATATTGCTGTGTAATTGTAGATCCACCTTGCAGTGATCCACCTTTTAAATTATTAAATATGGCACGTGCAATACCTGTGACGCTAAAAGCTCGGTTTGAATAAAATCCGCGGTCCTCGGCAGCAAGAACAGCATGGCGCACATTGAGTGGAATTTTTACAAGTGGCACAATCTGCCGATTTTGAGTTCCTACTCGACCGATTTCAGCACCGTTTGAATATTGAATAATTGTGGATTGGCTATTTACATATGCGTTTGGATCGGGAATCTGAACTGTGAAATATGCCAAAGCAAATAGAACTGCGGCAGCAATAAAACCAAAGCCTCCTAAGAAGATTGTCGCTCTCAAAAGGATTCTGCGAATCATGAGTCAAGGCTACCGTGCTGCGTAATCTTCGTCCTCTAGGGTGCGGACTTTGCGCGGCGCTTTGCGTTCTTTCCCGTCACCTAAGACAAATGAGGCACACAAGTGGTTCCATAAACACTCTTTACAAACTTCAACGATATAAACACGAAACTCACCAAATTCATTCTCCATTTCAGCGAGCTCTTTTGGAGACTTAATGCGCCCTGAGTATTGGCCGAGTTGCTCTCCAAATGTATATCGGAGTTCTACTAGAGAGTTTTTCTTGCAAACAGGGCAGCTTCTGGTCGTTTTTTCGCCATGCCATTTTGCTGCACGCACTAGGTATGGGTCAGCATCGCAAGCATCAACAGTCCCACGAAAAAGTGCCAACAAAGTGGCCCTCTTATCAAGTGAATAATCGATGTACGAACGTTGCGACTTCATAGTTCATAAGAATAAACCACCTTCTGCGACTACGCTCTTTCTTATGGGTTTTATTGGTTTGCTCAAACACCCCAGATTCTCTCGCCTTTTGGCGGTGCGCTGGTCTGGGCAAGTTACTGATGGCATCTTTCAAAGTGCCTTGGCATCTTTTGTCTTGTTTTCTCCCGATCGCCAAACAAATGCCTTGAACGCGGCTCTTGGTTTTGCTGTCGTTTTACTACCTTATTCGTTGGTTGGTCCTTTTGTTGGAACAGTTTTAGATCGCATCTCTAGACAACGTGCATTATTTTTCGCAAATTTACTACGGAGTGTTAACTTATTGGTTGTAGCTCTTTTGGTTTTTACTGGAACAACCGGGATTGCACTCACAGTGGTTGTATTAATCGCATTCGGAATAAATCGCTTAATTCTTGCCGCTTTATCGGCGGGGCTTCCATTGTTAGTGAGTTCAGAATCTTTAGTTACTGCAAACGCTATGGCCGTAACAGGTGGATCAGTTCTTGTTGTAATTGGCGGTGGTGTTGGAGTTGGAACTCGTGCACTTCTAGATTCGCTAGCGATTGCAGATCATGCTGATGCATTTCTAATATTGCTAGCTAGTTTTGGCTATCTTATGAGTGCCCTGCTAACTACCAGAATAAAAAGGTTTGAAATTGGCCCTCAGTCACACGAGGTTGAAGCGGCGAGTTTTACGCAAGGCCTCAAAGATATGCGTGAGGGATTTGGTTTTTTAGCCGTTCACTCTGATGCCGCTCGTGGAATTATGGCTACTGCGGTACATCGAGGAGGACTTACTGCGCTCACTTTAACTGCGCTTTTATTGGAACGTAATACTTTTAATGATCCAGGGCTTCCAGAAAATGGATTAAAAGGGTTTGGTTTTGCTTTGTCATTCGCCGGATTGGGTGTCTTTATTGGTGCATTTATGGCCCCATATGGCGTGCACAAATTTGGCCGACATCGTTGGATGAGAATTACACTCTTTCTCAGCGGACTGTGCCCGTTGGTTTTGGCACTTCAGCAAACACAGGTGACTTTAATCATCACCGCATTCTTAACCTCACTTTTTGGACAGAATCTAAAAGTTACAAATGATGCGTTGGTGCAATCAAAAATAGATGACTATTTTCGTGGTCGCGTTTTTGCTGTCTATGATGTTTTGGTGAACAGCGCGATAGTTTTTGGTGGATTAATTGCTGCGCTTTTACTTCCACCTTCTGGACTATCTTCCACTGTTCCGTTATGTGTTAGCGCTGCTTATCTTCTTGTGGTTATACGCCTACTTCGAACCTCTGTTTTTCCACCAATTAAGTAGTTCCGCGGTTGCTTTTTCTTCGCCAATTTGTCCTTGATCTAATCGTAACTCCATCAAGAAATCCATAGCAGCCCCAACTTCTCGCGAAGGTTTTAAATTTAGTAGCGACATCACTTGTGCACCATCTAAATCAGGTCGAATTTTTGAGAGTTCTTCTTCTTTCATGAGGGTATCAATTCGTGCTTCTAAAGAATCATAGACTGCAGATAAGCGGGTTGCTTTAGCTTTATTTCGCGTCGTGCAATCAGCTCTAGTTAAAATGTGTAAATGGGTTAAAAGTTCACCTGCATCTCGAACATAGCGGCGCACTGCTGAATCACTCCACTCACCATCTCCGTACCCATGAAAACGTAAGTGAAGTGCTGTCAATACCTCTACGGCTTCTATGGTGTTGCTATCAAAACGCATCTCCTGCAGCCTTTTTTTAGCTAAGCGAGCCCCTACCACTTCATGGTGGTGAAAAGAGACACCTCCGCCGTCAATGAAACTTCTTGTTTTGGGCTTACCAATATCATGCAAAAGTGCTGCTAATCGAATGACTAAATTTGGTCCACCTAGTCTATCCTCTTGCATGATTGCTTGCTCTAAAACTGTGATTGAATGTTCGTAAACATCTTTGTGGTGATGATGTTCATCCACTTCAAGTTGTAATTTGGGGATTTCAGGAATAACAATATCGGCTAATCCTGCATCAACAAGAATTGTTATTCCTGTTCGAGGGTTTGGCGACATAAGTATCTTTGTGAACTCATCACGGATTCGTTCAGCTGAAATAATTTCAATTCGTTGGGATAATCTCTTCATTGATGTAAGTACATCGCCAGCAATTTCAAAATCGAGTTGGCTAGCAAAACGTGCAGCACGCATCATTCGCAATGGGTCATCATTAAATGAATCATCCGGCTTGACTGGAGTGCGCAATATTTTATTTGCTAAATCTTGGAGTCCGTTAAATGGATCAATAAATTCTGGCTTATCGCCAGTGAGTTCTAATGCCATTGCATTAACAGTAAAATCACGCCGAGATAAATCACCAAGAATATCTTCGCCGTATTCAACCGATGGTTTACGTGATTCCGGGTTGTATTCTTCGCTGCGGTAAGTTGTTACCTCAACTGTTGTGTCACCACGTTTTCCTGCTACGGTTCCAAAAGCGATGCCAGTTTCCCAAATATTTTCTGCCCAAACCTTCAAAATCTTTTTTGTCTCTTGTGGGAGGGCGTTAGTTGTAAAATCTAAATCGTTTCCAAGCCGGCCTAAAATTGCATCCCGAACTGGTCCACCAACGAGTGCCAGGGTAAATCCTTCGGATTTAAATGCTTCGGCGAGTGAGCTGGCTAAAGGCGCCCTCTCAATAAGAGAGCGGATTGCTAACTCGCCTGCGGCTCCCAATGCACTCGTCACAATAAGCAAGGTTAGAGCAGTACCCTTGCTCCATGATCCCGGCACCTGGTGCGGGCAGCGAAGGCGTTAAGAAGAAGCGGAAGCGGAAGCGCCCCGCTAACCGCGGCCCCCAAACTCAATCTCCATTATCGGCTACTCCACCTAACCAAAGGCCGAAAACTGCTGGCAAAAAAATCCACGCAAAGCGGGTTGATGAAGTAAGTGCTGGTGGATTGGTAATCGATTCAACAGGAACGCAAGGCTTACTTATTGGAAGAATCGATCATAAAGATGCCAGTGGTACACGATTACTCTGGTCACTACCTAAAGGCCACATAGAAGTAGGGGAAACTCCTGAGGAAGCGGCTATACGTGAGGTCGCCGAGGAAACTGGAATCACTTCCGCAATTGCTCGGTCGTTAGGAGTTATTGATTTTTGGTTTATGGCAGGCGGAAAGAGAATTCACAAGACAGTTCACCATTTTTTATTTTCTGAGGTCGGCGGTCAATTAACACCTCAAATAAGTGAAGTTGATGAAGTTTCTTGGTTTCCTTTGGGTGAAATTATTGAACGCCTTGCTTATCCCGATGAGAAGAAATTAATTGCGCGAAGCGGTGAATTAAAAATATGAAAAAACTCATGAGTGGTTTCTTGTTTATAATTTTTTTTATAGCTCCAATTCCACGTGCATTTGCTGAATCAGGGGTTGTGCAAATTACAAGCACAATTCATCAAAATTTTACAGGTGAGTTTAGAAATGACGTCCTCGCTGAAGAATTGCTGCCTAATGGAAAATTAGGTCGGTTGATTTTTGTACCAATCAACAAAAATCGAACTTGGGTTATTGATGCAGCGCTAATTGATGAAGTGATTGCTATGACTGGCGAATATAAATTAGCGAGCGGTATTGCACCTACTGGTTCTCAAACTGCAATCGATTGGTTGGATCAACTGAGAAAAGTAACTCTTTATAACGATGTAGTTGTGCTGGCTTATGGGAACCCTGACACAGCTTTGGCTAAGCGGTTAGCGCCGAGTGAGTTAAGAATGTATTACGAATTTGGCAAAACTCAGCTACAAAGCGCACTTGGTCGCGATGTTTCAATTGATGCGAAAAGAACCCACAGTAATGCTAAATCGAAATTGTCTTCTACTCTACAAAAAAACTATGGTGAAAATCGTCGAGCAATCACTTACCTATCTCATTCAGTACCAATACCTGAGATATATAAATTGCGAGCGCGTTTGGGTCAACTCTTGTCGGCTCGACTCAATAAAGAGGAGCGTGAGTATTTCTCTACCAATGCCCGCATCTCTATTGATGAACAAATACATCGTTTACGTATTAACTCCAGTAGATATCAAATTACAACCGAGCGCTCTGACTTACCCTTGACAGTCATTAATGAATTTCCAGTTGCGATGACTGTTGATGTGGATGTTGTTGCTCAAAATTCTAGGATTTCGGTTGAGAGTTTTAAGAATGTGAATTTGCCAGCAAATTCCAAAACGCAACTTAGCTTGAAAGTTAAAGTGCGTGCCCCTGGACAAACTCAAGTTTTTGCCAGCATCAAAGATGATCGCGGAATTGCTCTCGTACCTTCTGTGCCGCTGCAACTAAATGCGACGGTAATTGATCCAAAATTGACCTGGTTTACGACTGGGGCGGCAATAATTCTCCTACTTGCGGCGATTACACAGAGTGTACGTCGGGCTAGAAGGGGGCGTAAAAGTGAAATCTAATGAACTCTTTAGAGCCTCTGGAATTATGGCTCTTGGCACAATTCTTTCTCGGATTACCGGTTTTATTCGGGGAATATTAATTGTTTCGGTTCTAGGTACTGCGTTACTGGCAGATACATACAACGTTGCAAACACTATGCCAAATATTCTTTATAACCTTTTGGTTGGTGGTGCGCTAACTGCGATCTTCATACCTCAATTGGTTCGCTCTTTTGATCATGAAGATGGCGGGGATGGCTTTGCTTCTCGTTTAGTTACCACTATCTCTTTAATTTTATTGATTCTTGTGGGAATCGGCGTCTATTGTGCTCCTACTTTGGTACGCCTTTATGCACCTGAGTTTTTCACGCCAGGGTTTGAGGTCGAAAAAGAAATCGCAATTGCATTTACACGGTATTGCCTACCTCAGATTTTCTTCCTCGGGCTTTTCACGATGCTAGGTCAAGTTGCTAATGCCCGTGGCTCTTTTGGGCCACTTATGTGGGCTCCTATAGCAAATAACATTGTAGGGATTGCACTCTTTGGAGGTTTTTTACTCTTGTCACCGGCAGTTTCGTTGCAGACTATTACTTCGAAACAAATACAAATTCTTGGTTGGGGAACAACATTAAGCGTGGTCGTACAAGCTCTTGTTTTAATACCGGTAGTTAAGCGACTTGGAGTAAAACTGCGTCCCCAGTGGGGTTTGGCCGGATTAGGTAAGTCCTTTGGTTTAGCTGGTTGGACATTAATATATGTTTTGATCTCACAACTTGGCTATCTTGTTACAGTAAATGTTGCCACTAGTGCAGCGGTTAGAAGTGCGCAAGAAGGTGTAACTCGTGGGGTTGGTTTTACACCCTATACATATGCATATTTTGTAATGTTACTACCGTATTCGATTGTGACGATTTCTATCATTACCGCGATTTTGCCTCACTTGTCACGTTTAGCTGTTGCTAATGACCGTATCGAAGTCCGCGCACAGTTAATAAGAGCAATAAAACTTGTTGGTGTTATTACAATTCCAAGTTCAGTTGCATTTTTCTTTTTTGGGCCGTTGATTACTCAGGTTATTTTTGTGGGAATTCCTGCTGAGGATTCACGCTACATCGGTTTTGTTTTATCAGCATTGAGTTTTGGGTTGGTTTCATTTTCAATTAACTTAATTTTAATACGAGGTTTTAACGCATTTGAAGATACTCGAACCCAAGTAATCTCAATACTAATCATTAATGTCATCTCTGTTGCCCTGTCATATTTATTCCTGCACCTGCTCAAAAACCAGTGGGTTACTATTGGTCTCGGTGTAGCTTTCTCAATCAGCTATCTTGTAGGTTTACTTATCACGTTGGTATTATTGAAAAAACATACTGGTGTGATTAGTGTTAAAGATTTCTTGGGGCAACATGTACGCCTTTATGGTGTTGCAATTGGGGTTATGGCACCACTGTTTGCACTAACTCAATACATTTCATGGGTCGGTATTGAGTTAACTCCATTAACTCGCGCAGGGGAGCTTGCTGTCGTCATGGTTACAGCTTTTGTTGGATACTTATTTGCCGCAAAAGCTGTGGGTGTTGAGGAAATCTCTATGATTGGCCACTTGCGTGACTCGGTTGCTCGGCGCACTTCTAACAATAGTTAAGATAGATTAAATTCAAGGGGGTATGTGGTGAGTGAAGTTAGAGATTTAGTCATTGTGGGCTCTGGGCCTGCTGGATATACAGCAGCAATTTATGCCTCGCGTGCGCAGTTAAACCCAATAATTTATGAGGGCTCAGTTACTGCAGGTGGAGCGCTCATGAATACAACTGAGGTTGAAAATTTTCCGGGATTTGTTGATGGTGTAATGGGCCCTGACTTAATGGAGAGTATGCGTAAGCAAGCCAAGCGTTTTGGGGCTGAGTTAATTACAGATGACATTGTCGAAATGGATCTCACTGGAGAAATTAAGGTTTTAATTGATGGTTCCGGCAATACGATAAAAACGCGTTCGGTAATTCTTGCAACCGGATCTGCATATCGTGAAATTGGATTGGTCAACGAAAAACGTTTGTCTGGCCATGGGGTTTCTTGGTGTGCCACTTGTGATGGATTCTTTTTTCGAGATCAAGAAATTGCTGTTGTTGGTGGTGGTGACTCGGCAGTTGAAGAAGCTACATTCCTTACCAAATTCGCAAGCAAGGTAGTACTTATTCACAGACGTGATTCACTACGAGCGTCTAAAATAATGGCGGAGCGTGCTGCTGCTAATCCTAAAATTGAGTTTGTTTGGAATACTGAAGTAATTGATGTTTTGGGAGAGTCTAAGGTTACGGGTTTAAAACTACGCAACACTGTGGATGGGAATACAACTGAACGTGCGTTTACCGGACTATTTGTAGCAATTGGTCATATTCCGCGCAGTGAGTTGATTGTTAACCAAATAACACTCAATTCTGATGGGTACGTGGAAGTCGAAGGTCGATCCACGCGCACTAACCTATCTGGAGTTTTTGCTTGTGGTGATCTTGTCGATCACACGTACCGCCAAGCAATCACCGCAGCAGGCTCGGGGTGCCAGGCTGCGCTTGACGCTGAGAAATTCCTTTCACACCACTAAAGTTCATTTATCACACATAGGAATCTGGAGAATATTTAAATGGCAACGATTAATGTAACAACTGCGACTTTTGATGCTGAGGTTTTAAAAAGTAGCACCCCGGTATTGGTTGATTTCTGGGCAGAGTGGTGTGGGCCATGTCGTGCAGTAGGTCCAATTCTTGAAGAGATTTCTGATGAGCACGGCTCAAAGTTGAAAATTGTAAAACTTAACACCGATGATGAATCCGCGATTGCAATCAAGTATGGGATTACGTCAATACCTGCAATGTACGTTTTTGTTAATGGTGAAGTTGTGAAGACGATTGTTGGAGCTCGACCAAAACCAGCAATGCTTAAAGAACTTGAAAGTTACATCGCTTAATTCTTATTAAGTTGTAACTATGCAGGATTTAAATGAAGCACAAATTCGCTCCTTCCAACAAAGCCGTGGTCTAACTGCCACAGGTAAAATTGATGAAGTGACTAGACGTGCACTTGAAGAAGCACAATGGAAGCTTGGAGATCGCTCACTTAATCTCCAAGAACCACCTTTAATGCGCGGAGATGATGTTGCTGCTTTGCAATCTCGACTTACTGAAATGGGTTTTGATTGTGGTCGCGTTGATGGAATTTATGGTCCTCGGTCCGCAGCTGCAGTAAAAGAGTTTCAGCAATCTGTTGGAATAACTGTGGATGGAAAATGTGGCCCGGAAACAATTATTGGTTTACTTCGTTTAACTCGAATTGTTTCTGGTGGGGCTCCCACAGCGATGCGCGAGAATGCGGCACAAAGAAACCGAGGACCCGCACTTGCAAATAAAGTTATTGTCATTAATCCAGATGGCGACAATTCCTTAATTTATGATGTTGCGGTGCGTACAGAAGGACGTTTACTTGCACTTGGCGCATCAGTTTTTTTAACAAGAGGAATTTCAAATAATCCAACCGAGGCTGAGCGGATTGGTTTTACAAATCAAAGTAACGCGGATTTAATGATTTCCCTTCATGTTGATAACTATAAAAATGAAATTGCACATGGCGCAGCAACTTATTTTTATGGGAGCGATGCTCATGGGATTCACTCTATTGTCGGCGAGCGCTTTGCGTCATTGGTTCAGCGAGAAATTTGTGCACGAACAGATTTAGCAAACTGCCGAACTCATGCGATGGCGTGGGATTTACTTAGATTAACTAGAGCGCCAGCAGTACAGATTGATTTGGGGTATGCCTCGAATCCTGGGGATTTTGAGCGCTTATCGCGACCAGATTTTCGCGATGTAATCGCTGAAGCTTTGGTTATTGCAATTCAAAGGTTGTATTTAGCTGCCGAAGATGATGCAAAAACTGGAACTTTGAGAATTTCTGATCTTCGTAAAGCTGGTATTCGTCGATAAATTAGGCGCAAGCCTGCCGTGTGTATGGCAGACTTAGGGCATGTCGGAAATAACTAACCGCTTTACTACGGGTGCTCCTCAAAATTTAGAGGAGCGATTTGCGAGTCGTGCAGCGCATATGAAGCCCAGTGAAATCCGATCACTTTTTGCAGTTGCTTCCCGTCCTGAAATTGTTTCATTGGCTGGAGGAATGCCAAATCTCTCGGCTTTCCCCATGCCAATGATGGCTGATGTAGTGCATAAATTAGTTTTAACTAATGGCGCAGAAGCGCTCCAATATGGCAGTGGTCAAGGGCACCCAAAATTACGCGAGCAGATTTGCGAAGTAATGGCTCTTGAGGGTATTCGGGCCAACCCTGATGATGTTTTAGTAACAACCGGCTCGCAACAGGCTCTTGATTTAATCTCGAGAATCTTTATTGACCCAGGTGATGTTGTTTTAGCTGAAGCACCTTCATATGTCGGAGCTTTAGGAACTTTTCATCAGTATGAGGCCTCCGTAATCCATGTAGAGACTGATGATGATGGTTTAGTCCCACAAGGATTGCGAGATGCAATCACAAGTGTTCGTGCAGCTGGGCGAAAAATTAAATTTTTGTACATGATTCCTAACTACCAAAACCCTTCAGGGGTTTTACTTCCAGCGGAACGTCGCACCGAAATCTTGAATATCTGTCGCGAGGCTGGAATTTTTGTCGTCGAAGACAACCCTTATGGACTTCTTGGTTTCGACAAGCCGTCTCCGAATGCGATGCGGGCTGAAGACTCTGAAAACGTTATCTATCTTGGGACTTTTTCGAAGACTATTGCACCTGGTCTACGTGTTGGTTGGGCGCTAGTACCCCCTTCATTAAAAGAGAAGTTGGTGATTGCGAGCGAATCTTCAATTTTGTGTCCCTCCAACTTCGCCCAATTAACTATTTCTAGTTATTTAGCCGAGCAACCATGGCGCGATCAAATCGCTTCTTTTTGTGATCTATATAAAACACGTCGAGATGCGATGCTTGAATCTCTTGACGAATATTTTCCAGCTGCGGCTAAATGGACTAAACCTGGTGGTGGATTTTATGTGTGGGTAAGCCTGCCCCCTGAAATAGATACCACTGCTTTGATGCCTAAAGCTATTGTTGCAAAGGTTGCTTATGTTCCAGGTACTGCTTTTTATGCAGATGGGTTCGGTTCTTGGTCTTTACGTTTATCGTATTGCTATCCAACTCCAGAACGTATCCGTGTTGGAGTGAAAGCTTTAGGTGAAGTGATTAAAACTGAGATGTCACGCCGGGGTAGTAATCAAATCTCTTAACCTTCGATAGTTTTGCTTATTCTCTTTAAATCATCTGCACCGGCGAACTCAATAACGATAGTTCCTTTTTTTATTGAACCTTGAATTGAAACTCGAGTATCTAGGGCGTCACCTATTCGATCTGCAATTTCATTAAACTCTACATCACTTGATGTGACCGTCTTGATTTTCTTTTTTCTATTTTTTGATGACTTCTGTGAAATTAGGTCTTCAATTGCACGAACACTTAAACCTTCATTTATTATTCGCTTAGCCAAGCTTTCAATAATTTGGGAGTCGGTTAAACCTAATAGTGCGCGTGCGTGTCCAGCACTAATCGCCCCTGATGCAACTTTGCTTTGCACTGAAGTTGGTAAATTCATTAATCGTATTGTGTTTGAAATTAATGGGCGCGAACGACCAAGTTTTTGAGCAAGTTCTTCATGGGTACAAGAGAAATCGTTGAGGAGTTGTGAGTATGCTGCAGCTTCTTCAAGTGCGTTAAGTTGACTTCGGTGAATGTTTTCAATTAAAGCTTCACGAAGCAGTTCATTATCTGTTGTCTGTCGAATAATTACCGGAATTGTTTTTAATCCAGCAGCTTTTGCAGCACGGTAGCGGCGCTCTCCCATAATGAGTTCAAATGAACCGCTTGATGTTCGTCTAACAACTGGTGGTTGTAAAATCCCAATTTCTTTAATTGATGCTATTAACTCATTGAGTGCTTCTTGGTCGAAGTGCTTACGCGGTTGGCGGGGATTCGGTTTAATTAAATTAATATCAACTTCATCTTGTGTCGCAACTTCTTCTCCGGCAACAGTCAATGATGTTGGGATGAGCGCATCCAAATTTGTTCCAAGTCCCCCACGGCGTGCCATTATGCAATTTCTCCTTCGCGCTTATAATTTATAGAAACTACATTTGAGTTAAAGGGTTTGGCGCGAAGTGCTAACTCGCGCGCAACCGCCATATAAGCAATCGCACCTGGTGAAGATGCGTCATAGGTCATTACTGTTTGATTGAAACCTGGCGCTTCTGAAACCCTAACGGCGCGCGGAATAGGAATATCAATTAGTTCGTTTGGATAATGTTTGCGAATTTCATCAGCCACATCATTAGCTAACCTTGTTCTACTATCAAACATAGTTAAAACAAATGTTGAAAGTTTTAATTGTGGGTTTAATCTTTTCTTTACTAATTCAAAAGTTTTCAACAATTGTGATAGACCTTCGAGTGCATAATATTCACATTGAATTGGGATCAACATCTCGCTAGCTGCAGTGAGCGCATTGATGGTTAATAAACCTAAACTTGGTGGGCAGTCGATGAAGATGTAATCCAATGGCTCTCCCTGTTGGATTCGTGCTGCAACCAACTCTTCGATTGCCTCTTTTAGGCGCATTTCACGAGCAACCATGGGGACTAATTCAATTTCAGCTTGAGCTAAAGAAGTATTTGATGAGATGCATTCTAAGGATGGAAAGCCTTTAACTTTTTGTGTACAAGCCTGCATGGTTGTCTCGCCCATTAGTACTTCATAAATTCCAGGGTGTTCAATGTGTTCCACCCCGAATGCTGTTGAGGCATTTCCTTGCGGATCCAAGTCGATCACGGCAACTTTGAGCCCACCCATAGATAACGCTGCGGCTAAATTAACAGTGGTAGTGGTCTTTCCGACCCCGCCTTTTTGGTTAGCGACGGTAATAATGCGAAGGTGTGCTGGTTTTTCCATCGCCTCTTTAAGGCGACGAACACCAACAACTGGTTTTGTTTCACGTGAATCATCCACGGGGCTTAGTTAAGCACCTTTACGCACTTCTACGATACGTCCAGGCTCAATTCCCTCTAATTCCACCTCGTGAAGAATTGATTTAGCCACTGTTTTCATCTCTTCTTCAGCGGATTTACCTTTAATTGCCATCAAGGAACCTCCTGTTTTAAGAAGGTGCCAGGTCATTTTTTTCAATTTTTCTAATGGTGCAACAGCCCGAGCGGTCACATAATGAGCAGTTGCTCTGTGATCTTGAGCTTGTCCTCTAATAACTTCAATATCCAAGCCAAAGACAGCCTCTTTTAGGAAATCCACCCTGCGTTCCAGGGGTTCAATTAGGGTCACGTGAAGGTCTGGTCGGGCTAGAGCAATGATAATTCCTGGCAAGCCAGCCCCTGAGCCCACATCAAAGACAATGGATCCCTCTTTTAATAGTTGAGTTACCGGTAAGCAGTTGAAAATATGGCGCTCCCAGATCCGTTCAGCCTCCCTAGGCCCAATGAGCCCGCGCTCTATCCCTGGCCCTGCCAGTAAATCGGCATAGCTGTGTATTCGAGCGGGATCTGGAAAGTGCCGTTCGATCAGGGTTTCACGTGAAACATGCACCTAGGCGCTATAGATCACGACGTAGCGATTTGGATCTTCTCCATCGGATTCACTAGTCAGGCCTAACTCTTGGATTGTGTCATGAATAATTTTGCGTTCAAAAGCGTTCATAGGCGCGAGTTTGATTGATTTACCCGTTGATTTTGCCTCTTCGGCCATTTCGTTAGCTAGTTTTTTTAACTCAGTTTTTTTGTTTGACCTAAAATTGTCAATATCAAGCATCAACCGAGAGCGGTCGCCAGTTGATGTTTGCACCGCTAAACGAGTGAGCTCTTGAATTGCATCTAATACCTCACCATCACTGCCGACGAGATGGCGAAGTTTGCCCCCAACAATTGCAAGGGATGCACGATCGTTTTCAACATCAATATCGATATCGCCATCAAGATCGGCGATATCTAGCAGTGCTTCCAGGTAATCAGCGGCTATATCACCCTCTTCCTCTAGGCGTGCGACACCTTTAACAGGTTTAGCCTCACCCGACTCCACCAATACTGCCTCAATTGGCTCTAAAACTGTCTCTTCCGTGTTTTTTGCCTTTGCTTTTGCCATATTCGCTCTCCCTGTTGATTTTGGGGTAAATTGATAGTTATTAGTATGATTTGTCCGAATTAGACCGATATTTATTTATTTTTCTTTTTCTTTTTCTTTGGTTGATTTCTTTGGCCTTTGAGATCTTCAATAGGTTCTATTGCCTCTGCTGTTGGGCTCTCTGAATGTCCGGACTTTTTAGCGTTTTTTCGTTGGAGCTCTTCGTAAGCTGGTGATCCCGGTGTTGGATTTCGTTTAATGACATAGAACTGTTGTCCCCATGTCCAAAGATTTGTTGTAGACCAATAAATTAATACTCCGATTGGAAAGTTAACTCCGGATATTGCAAAAATAAGTGGGAATGCATACAACATAATTTTTTGTTGTTGCAACATCATATTGTTGCTTGAATCCATCTTTGGCATACCTTTTAACATCAACTGACGTTGTGTTGTAAAAGTTGTGAGCGACATTAAAGCGATTAAGAAAACCGTAACGATTTTGACGGTTGTGATGTTAGTTCCTAAAAATGTATCAGAGATTGGTGCGCCAAAGAATTTAGCATTTGCAGCACTCACAACATCTTCCTGTGTTAAGACTCCGTGTTTTACTGGTGGATTTTTACCAATCCCGTTTAAAACCGTGAAGAGTGAAAAGAAGATTGGTGCCTGAGCCAGAATTGGGAAACATGAAGCTAAGGGGTTTGTTTTGTGCTCTTTGTAAAGCTTCATCATCTCTTCAGATTGTTTTTGGCGATCATCTTTGTATTTCTTTTGAATTTCTTTCATGTGTGGTTGAAGTGCTGTTAAAGCGCGTTGACTTTTAATCTGCTTTACAAATAGTGGGATTAAAATTACTCGAATTAAAATAACAAGACCAACAATTGCTAGTGACCAGGAAATTCCACTATCTGCACCAAAGATTGGGGATAAGGCTTTGTGAATAGTCACAATAACCCAGGAAACTGCGATATATAAGGGGTTTAGGATAGTATTCATTAATTAAACTCCAACCTTTTCTTTAACTGCATAATCCACGCCGCCGTGTGACCATGGGTTGCATCGAATTAAACGCCAAACACTCATTGCGATTCCTTTTAGCCCATAATTTTGAATAGCTGAAACTGCATAACTAGAACAAGACGGGTAGTATTTACATTTTGGGCCAAACATAGGTGAGACCCATGTTTTATAAAATTTGATTGGTGCGACAATAAAATTTCTCATTTTTTATTAACCAGCTCGCTATTTTTTTTCACAAGCTTTTCAATTAGTTCAGAAATTTCGGTCACACAATCAGCGGCAGCGGAATTATTTAATCCTCTGACAACTAAAAGTGAGTTTTGTGGAAGTTTTGAGTAGTTGTTTTGGATGCAATGACGGATCTTGCGCGCTAATCGATGGCGGGCGACTGATCCACCAACAGATTTACTAATAATTAAACCGGCGCGCGCAGGATGAATTGCGTTTGTGTTGATATATAGGTATCCGACAAAGTTGGCCGATGTGTATCGGGTGCCACTCTTTGTAGCGCGGGCAAAATCTCCGCTCTCAGTAAGCCGTGCAGTTTTAGCGAGCACGAATATCTGTCTTAGTGAGCCTTATGCCGAAAGTCGAGCGCGACCTTTAACGCGGCGAGCAGCTAGAACTGCGCGGCCGGCACGTGTTGCCATACGCGCACGGAAGCCATGCTTCTTGGCGCGACGACGGGTATTTGGTTGGAAGGTACGTTTTGTCATGTGGAGCTCCTAAGAAATATAAAAGTTACTGCGGTCAGAAATACGGGGGAAGCGAGGGTGTAACGGTAGAGGTCTGGGGATAAGCCGGTCAAACTCAGATTTAATAAGGTGGAACTTGGCCAAGTTGTGGATAACTAGTTGCTTTTTTCTCTGTTTCGCTCTACTTTTCGACTCCCTCCACAGGTATTCCTGAAAAAGGGGATTTTCAAGGCCTCAACCTAAGGTTTAGACCACAGGCTGTGGATAACTATGTGGATAGCGGAAGGGCAGTTTATGGATGTGAAAGAGATCGAGCTCAGCGTTTTGTGGGGCAAGGTAATCGAAGAGGTTGCCGCTGATGCGCCTCAACATCGTGCTTTTTTACAACTATCCAAACCTCTTGGTTTATTGCACAACAGCGACCAAACAACATTACTTGTTGCAACACCAAATCTTTTTGCTAAAGATGTTTTAGAGAGTCGCCTGCGGAGTGCTGTTAGTGATGTTCTTACTCGTGAGCTTGGTGAAAAAACAAATATTGCAGTAACTGTTGATGAAACATTGGAAGAATTTAAGTCGTCTGAACCTGATGTTGATATTGATTTTGTGGTTCCAAAAGTGGGTACTGGTCGCAATGATTCTCAAGTTAAAAACATTCAAACTCCTGAGGTGTCACAACTTAACCCACGGTACACATTTGAAAAATTTGTTGTTGGTTCATCGAATCGATTCGCTCATGCCGCTGCGGTTGCGGTTGCTGAAGCACCAGCAAAAGCTTATAACCCTTTGTTTATTTATGGTGAATCAGGGTTGGGTAAAACCCACCTGCTGCACGCTATTGGGGCTTACGCAAAAGAGTTATACGGCAATGTTCGTGTGCGTTATGTTTCCTCCGAAGAATTCACTAACGACTTTATTAACTCTATCCGCGACGATAAAGCCTCTGCATTCCAAAGACGATATCGTGATTTGGATGTTTTAATTGTTGATGATATTCAATTTTTAGAAAATAAAGAGCGGACTCAAGAAGAGTTCTTCCACACATTTAACACTTTATACAATGCCAATAAACAGATTGTGATTTCAAGTGATCGCCCCCCAAAACAATTAACAACTTTGGAAGATCGACTTCGCAGTCGATTTGAATGGGGATTGATTACTGATATTCAACCCCCTGAACTTGAAACTCGTATTGCTATTCTCCGTAAAAAAGCGGCACAGGATAAATTAAACGCACCTGATGATGTGTTGGAGTACATAGCAAGCAAAATCTCTTCAAATATTCGCGAGTTGGAAGGGGCATTAATTCGTGTTACTGCTTTTGCCTCTTTAAACCGTCAGGGTGTTGACCTTTCTTTGGCTGAAATTGTCCTTAAGGATTTAATCCCCAATGAAGGCAATCCAGAAATTACTGGGGCTACGATCATGGCTCAAACCGCAGTTTATTTCTCCCTCACTATCGATGATCTATGTGGAACCTCTCGCTCTCGAGTTTTGGTTAATGCCCGCCAAATAGCCATGTATTTATGCCGGGAGTTAACCGAGCTCTCACTTCCGAAAATCGGCCAAACATTCGGGGGGCGTGACCACACAACGGTCATGCACGCCGACCGCAAAATCCGTCAACTGATGGCTGAGCGCAGATCGATCTATAACCAGGTCACTGAACTCACCAACAGAATTAAGCAGCAAGCAAAGTAAAATGTCCTAAAAATCCCTTTTGATATTAGTTGCCCCCAGATGGGGATAACTTGTGGATAACTGTGGATAATTCAGGTTTATTTGTGGGCAAAAGTATAACTGTGAGTAGATGTCAAAAGGGGGGTTATGTGTTTAGTTATGCAATCCCCACATTATTTGGCTTTCTCCCCACCTTATACAGCTGCACACTCCGGTCTTATCAGGGGTTTTATTGTTTCTCCACACAAAAACTCTCTGGCTACTACGACTACCTTTATATATATAGACCTACATTAAAAACGAACTTTTCACTATATTTGGGAGCAATATGAAATTCACGGTCGAGCAGTCAGCTTTAGTTGATGGTGTTAATTGGGTCTCCAGAAGTCTGTCAACTAGACCAATTAAAACTGAACTCTTAGGAATAGTTATAGATGCCACTGGCGACCAAATCTACCTATCAGCATCCGATTTAGAGACTGCTAGTAAAGCGCATTTTAATGCAGAGATAAAAGAACCCGGTGTTGTTTTAGTTCCCGGAAGATTGTTGGCTGAAATTTCAAGATCTCTGCCAAATAAACCTATTTCCTTCACACTTGATGGAACTCGCGTGTTGGTTACTAGCGGAAGCGCGAAATTTACACTCCCCACATTATCTGTAGATGAATACCCAAAACTCCCAGAGTTGCCAGACACAACAGGAGTGATAGCTAGCGATATTTTTGCCGCCGCCGTAGCGCAAGTTGCAGTCGCAGCGGGCCGAGATGATTCCCTACCAACACTCACTGGAGTTCATGTCGAAATTAATGAGGAGTCAGTCACTTTAGCGGCAACAGATAGATACCGTTTAGCGGTAAGAGAAATTCAATGGGAACCAACAACACCAAACTTTTCAACAACTGCGCTTCTGCGCGCCCGCACAATTGCTGATGCAGCTAAATCATTAACAGGAACCAAGAATGTGTCGCTTTCATTTGCACCAACAATAAATAATGATCGCTTAGCGGGTTTTGCAAGTGATGGAAAAACAATGACTTCAAGAATGTTAGATGGAACTTTCCCACCCTTTAAACACCTTCTCCCACAAGAAGTAACAACCACGGCACTTATTGAAGTTGCAACACTATTAGATTCCGTAAAACGAGTAGCGTTAGTAACCGACAAAACTGTTCCATTACGCCTTGATTTCAATAACAACACACTTTCACTAGAAGCTGGTGCCGGTGAGGAAGCTCAAGCCACAGAAGCAATCGAAATTTTATTAACCGGTGAGGCAATTGCAATTGCTTTTAACCCAACCTTTTTAGCTGATGGTTTAATCGCAGTAGGGACAAAATTTGTTCAAATCTCATTCACCGGCCCAAACAAACCAGCAATATTAATGGGTAAAAATGATAAAGATGGCACACTGGTTGAAAACTACCGTTATTTGTTAATGCCAATGCGCTACGCCTCCTAACAAAAAGTTTTCATATGCGCATAAACAAGTTGGCTTTAACCAACTTCCGTTCTTACCCCACATTAGAACTAGAGCTTTCTCCTGGGGTAACAACATTTGTGGGCGACAACGGATCAGGAAAAACCAATATTGCCGAATCTTTAATTTATCTTTCGTTTCTGTCATCTCACCGCGTATCAAATAACACCCCACTTATTACTTTGGGTGAACAACAAGCAATTATTCGTGCAGAAATCGAGCGCGAGAACCGAACCTTGCAAATTGATTTAGAAATTAACTCTAGTAAAGCGAATCGCGCGCGGTTAAACGGAAATCCAACACGTAGCCAACGTGAAATTTTAGGAGCTTGCCAAATAGTTTATTTCTCACCCGAAGATTTAGATCTAGTGAGGGGAGAACCAGGACTAAGGCGCGATTTCATAGATCGGCTATTAATTACCAGAGCGCCTCGAATCGCTGGTTTGATTGCAGATTACGAAAGAGTTGTTAAACAAAGAAATGTTTTACTGAAAACAAGAGCCCCTTCAAACGCGCTCACGCCGTGGAATGAACAACTGATCCAATTTGGAGCTCAACTAACTGCCGAACGGATCTCCCTTATTGAGGTACTTAACCCTTGGGTAACTAAAAATTATTCGAACCTCAATGAAATCAAACCAGCTTCTATTTCTTACAAATGCAGCACTGAGGGAGTAACAAATAACACAGATCAAAACATTTCAGTTTTAAATCAGCGTTTAGAAGAAGTTGCTTATCAAGAGATAGAAAGAGGTGTCTCATTGATTGGTCCCCACCGAGATGACTTACATTTACAACTAGGAGATTTTCCAGCCAAAGGCTATGCCAGCCACGGTGAATCTTGGTCCATGGCAATTTCATTAAAAATTGGCGCATTTAACTTACTAAAAAGTGAGGGCTTTGAACCCATTTTAATTTTAGATGATGTTTTTGCCGAGCTTGATACGTCGAGACGTCTTGCGTTAATGTCAGCAACACAGCTGGCTGAACAAACAATTATTACGGCAGCAGTAGAGAGTGACCTTCCGACAAACCTTCCCACTCAAAAATATTATGTAAGCCCAGGATTTGTGAAGAAAAGAGAGGGTTAATGGAAAAACGAGATTTAGCCCTTGACCTTTTTAAAGCATTTAAAACAGGTGTAATTAGAAAAATTAATAAACCCGCGCCAACTCAGCGCAGTGGGCAGCAAGGTGATCCTGAGTTAATCGGAGGGGTCCTGGATGATTTAATTGCTGATCGAGAATGGAACAGCGGTCTTACAGAAGGAAACTTATTTGTTACTTGGGCGCAAATAGTTGGACCAGAGATATCTCAACACACAACCCCCATTTCAATCTCTGATGGAGTTCTGACTATTCAAACATCCTCCACAGCTTGGGCCACTCAACTAGGGTTAGTGGCAACAGAGTTGTTAACAACCATCCAAAACAACCCTTCAGGGGCAACAGTTACAAAGTTGGTTTTTTTTGGCCCGACCGGCCCCACATGGAAGAAAGGGATTCGCAGTATCCGCAATGCCCGCGGACCTAGAGATACATACGGCTAATAGGAACCCTCAACATAAGGCCCATCGTTCGGCTATACCCACACAGAGCCCTTTTATCGGGTATCCCTTCACTCTCTTTCCCGATAGGATAAAGGCTTATAAACGGGAATCTCCCCCCAATAAGCCCTAGTGGGCTGTTGGGCAAGCTTTAGGTAAAGGAGTGTCATGTCAGATAACTCCTATAACGCCAGCGCCATCACCGTCTTAGAGGGTTTAGAGGCGGTTAGAAAGCGCCCAGGAATGTACATCGGATCAACCGGTGAGCGTGGTTTACATCATTTGGTCTACGAGGTAGTCGACAACTCAGTAGATGAAGCTTTGGCAGGTTATTGCACAGAGATCAACATTGCACTGCTGGCAGATGGCGGCGTCGAAGTAATCGATAACGGGCGAGGTATTCCGGTCGATATCCACCCAGTCGAAAACAAACCCGCGCTTGAGGTTGTTCTTACGGTTCTACACGCCGGAGGAAAATTTGGCGACAGTGGATATTCAGTTTCAGGCGGATTACACGGTGTTGGAATTTCAGTTGTAAACGCATTGAGCACAGATTTATCTGTCATTGTGCAACGCGATGGTAATTTTTGGTTCCAAGATTACAAACTAGGAGTTCCAACAGCACCAGTTAAAAAAGGAGAAACTTCTAAAGATTCTGGTACAACAGTTCGCTTTTGGCCATCGAAAGAGATTTTTGAAACCACAGATTTTTCTTTTGAGATTTTATCAACTCGATTACGCGAAATGGCATTCTTAAATAAAGGGTTGATTTTAACTCTGACAGATTTGCGTGCGGGACATGTTGATGAAAAAGGCGAACAATTAAAAGTACGCTACCAATACCAAGGTGGAATTTCAGATTTTGTTAAACACCTTAACTCGACACGAGGAGAAACACATAAATCAATCATCTCCTTTGCTGCAGAAGATACAAAAAATAAAATTTCTTTGGAAGTTTCTATGCAATGGAATGCGGGTTTTAGTGAATCTGTTTACACTTTTGCAAACACAATTCACACACACGAAGGTGGAGCCCACGAAGAAGGTTTTCGGACATCATTAACATCGGTTGTAAATAAGTTCGGAGAAGAGCAAGGTTTTATCAGAAAGAAAGAAGATCGATTAACTGGCGATGATGTGCGCGAAGGTTTAACTGCCATTGTCTCAATTAAGCTAGCTGATCCACAGTTTGAGGGACAAACAAAAACAAAATTAGGTAACACCAGCGCAAAAACTTTTACTCAAAAAGTGGTTAATGAAGAATTAACCACCTGGTTTGAACAGAACCCAGTCGAAGGTAAAGAGATTGTTCGTAAAAGTATTGACGCGGCAGCTGCCCGAGTTGCTGCGAGAAAAGCCCGTGATTTGAGCCGTAATCGTAAAGGTTTACTTGAGGGCCGAGGAATGCCGGGTAAGTTGGCAGACTGCCAATGGACAGACCCAGCCAAGTGTGAGCTCTACATTGTTGAAGGTGATTCAGCGGGTGGATCGACAAAAGGTGGTCGTGATTCACGGAATCAAGCAGTCTTGCCAATTCGCGGAAAAATTCTCAATGTTGAAAAAGCTCGCATTGATCGCGTACTCCAAAATAACGAGGTTCAAGCTTTAATTACAGCACTTGGAACTGGCGTTCATGATGATTTTGATATTGCCAAACTGCGTTACCACAAAATTATTTTAATGGCTGATGCCGATGTTGATGGTCAACACATCAGAACACTTCTTTTAACATTACTTTTTCGATTTATGCGACCGTTGATTGAAAATGGTTTTGTTTATTTTGCCCAACCACCTTTATATAAATTGAAATGGGGTGGAAAAGAAGCGGTTGAATATGCATTTAGTGATCGTGAACGTGACGGCATGATTCAAATCGGATTAGATAATGGAAAGCGTTTACCAAAAGAAGATGGTATTCAGCGGTTTAAAGGTTTAGGCGAGATGCCAGCGAAAGAGTTGTGGGATACAACCATGGATCCAGAACACCGTGTACTGATAAAAGTGATGCTTGAGGATGCTGCCGCAGCTGATGATCTATTTTCTGTTCTCATGGGCGAAGATGTTGAAAAACGCCGTGCATTTATTCAACGCAATGCCAAAGACGTAAGATTCTTGGATATCTAATGGATGATTTAAACCCAAAAAATCTTGAGTCATTCGACAAGATTGAAACCGTTGATCTACAAGTCGAAATGGCGCGTTCATACCTTGACTATGCAATGTCAGTCATTGTTGGCCGCGCACTCCCCGATGTTCGCGATGGGTTAAAACCAGTTCATCGCCGTGTTTTGTATGCCATGTATGACGCGGGATACCGCCCAGACAAGGGTTATTACAAGTCCTCACGTATCGTCGGTGATGTCATGGGTAATTATCACCCTCACGGTGACACGGCGATTTATGACTCAGTAGTGCGCCTTGCTCAACACTGGTCACTGCGATATTTATTAATTGACGGAAACGGAAACTTCGGTTCACCCGGGAACGATCCTGCAGCAGCAATGCGTTATACAGAAGCTCGTTTATCACCCATAGCAATGGAGATGATGCGAGACATTGACGAAGATACAGTCAATTTTGTCCCTAACTACGATGGACGCTCGCAAGAACCAACAGTTCTTCCAGCTAGATTTCCCAACTTACTTGTTAACGGTAGTGCTGGAATTGCAGTCGGCATGGCCACAAACATTCCTCCTCACAACCTGCGTGAAATTGGCGAAGCAGTTGTATTCACACTTGAGCACCCTGAGTTAAAACAAGAGGAACTTCTCAATGAACTCTTGAAAATTGTTAAAGGTCCAGATTTTCCTACAAAAGCATTGATAGTCGGACGTGGTGGAATTGAAGATGCATACCGCACTGGGCGCGGCTCAATCACTATGCGTGCAGTGGTTCAAGTTGAAGAGATTAACAAAAGAACCTGTTTAGTAATTAGTGAACTGCCTTATCAAGTTAACCCAGATAATTTAGCGTTAAAAATTGCCGAATTAGTTAAAGACGGCAAGATTAAAGGAATTGCCGATGTTCGCGACGAAGGAAATGAGCGATTAGGACAACGCTTGGTTGTTGTTTTGCAAAATAGTGCGATTCCAAAAGTGATTTTAAATAACCTTTATAAACACACACAATTACAAGACACTTTTGGTGCCAACATGTTGGCATTAGTAGATGGTGTACCACGCACACTTCGTCTTGACGAATTCATAAAATACTACATTGAGCACCAAGTAGAGGTTATTGTTCGTCGCACTAAGTTCAGACTTGCTGAAAAAGAGCGCCGTGCACACATCTTGCAAGGATATTTAAAAGCATTAGATGCTTTAGATGCGGTAATTGCATTAATCCGCGCTTCAACAACTCCCGAGGAAGCCCGTACGGGTTTAATGAAACTGCTCGACGTTGATGAGATTCAAGCAAACGCGATTTTGGATATGCAATTACGTCGAATTGCAGCTTTGGAACGGCAAAAAATTAATGATGAATACGATGCTTTAATGTCAGACATTGTTGAACTCAATGCAATTTTAGCTAGTACTGAAAAACAACGAGAAATAGTTAAAAATGAATTAGTTGAACTAGTAACGAAATATGGGGACGATCGCCGAACCCAGATAATTGCTAGCGAGGGTGATTTTAGTGCAGAAGATTTAATTCCCGACCAAGATGTTGTTGTAACTATTACGCGTGGGGGATACTCGAAGCGCACAATGGCTGATTTATATCGTTCACAACGCCGTGGTGGTCGTGGAGTAAAAGGTGCAGCATTAAAGGAAGATGATGTTGTTGATCACTTCTTCGTTGCATCCACACATGATTGGTTGCTTTTCTTTACCAACCAAGGACGCGTTTATCGCGCAAAAGTTCACGAACTCCCTGATGCAGGTCGTGATGCGCGCGGACAACACGTTGCTAACTTAATGGCATTTAAACCAGATGAGAAAATTGCAGAAGTTTTATCACTCAAAGATTATGCGATATCTCCATTCTTGGTACTTGCAACCAAAAAAGGTCTTGTCAAAAAAACCCCATTAATTGAATTTGATTCCCCACGAACTGGTGGCTTGATTGCAATCTCTTTAAAACCAGGTGATGAAGTTGTTAGCGCGTCATTAATTAATAATGAAGACGAGCTACTCCTTGTATCAAGCAAAGGTATGTCTTTGCGATTCACAGCAGATGACGAATCGCTCCGACCAATGGGTCGATCAACAAGCGGTGTTATTGGAATGAAATTTAGAACCGATGATTCATTATTAACAATGGCTCGCATCGATAGCGAGTTAGCAGAACACTCCTTTGTTTTCACTGCCACCGATGGTGGATACGGTAAGAAAACCCCTATAAGCGAGTATCGACTTCAAGGCCGCGGAGGGATTGGTATCAAAGCAGCGAAAATCGATGAGAACTCGCGAGGGTCACTTGTAAGCGCACTTGTATTGCGCGATGAAGATGAGGTTTTAGCGATCACTTCAGCTGGAACAGTAATGCGAACTCCAGCGGCAGAGGTACGACAAACAGGTCGAGACTCTATGGGTGTACGCCTGGTCAACCTAGATGAGGGTGTCGCCTTGGTATCAGTGACTAAAAACAGCGAAGATGAGATTTCTCCGAAAACTTAGTATGGTTCGCACCTGAAGTTGTAGGGTCTAAATCGCCATTTTGGGAGTTAGGGAAGTTCAAGGTAACCTTGCGCTTCTGCATTAAAGAGTGATCTTTTCTGCGGGCCTATAGCTCAGCCTGGTTAGAGCGCTTCCCTGATAAGGAAGAGG
>Ga0214919_10002715_pt1 | contig 27443 bp, 23 predicted proteins | sample LL1503_MetaG_FD_177994 | JGI IMG/M metagenome (GOLD analysis project Ga0214919, IMG submission 177994) | Freshwater microbial communities from Lake Lanier, Atlanta, Georgia, United States - LL-1503 | ecosystem: Environmental > Aquatic > Freshwater > Lake | place: USA: Georgia | collected...
AAAGTGTTAGATATATAGTTGAAGGTGAAAAAGGTATATTAAATGGAAAAGAATATACTGCACAAGAAGATGCAAATTCAAAATGTTGTTCAAAAAATGCAATATTAATAACAAATAATCAATATTTATGTAAATAAATTTTATAATTTATAATTATAAATTATGAAATCAGACATATCAAAAATTACGGATAACAACGATTTATTATATATACTAACGGGAGTAATTATTATAGATTTAATTGTAATAATATTAGCCAGAACAAATCATTTAGGTAAACAAATAAATGTATGGTACGATAAATTTGGTTTATCTGCAGTAATATTAGATGTTCTAATTATTGTAATTGGTTTTATTATAACACGATATATATTTAGTTTAAATGAAATATCATTTACGCCATTTAATTTTATTGCTATTTTGGTAATAGTACAATTAGTTCATGATATATTATTATATTTATTAATAATTAATCCAGTACCAGAAAATACAAATTCAGTAATAGATGTATACAAAGATTATGCTAAAGAACATGGTAGTAAAATATTATTTGCAGATTCATTAATGATGATTGGTTCTGCTATAATAGCAATGAATCTTAAAGATATGGATATGCATTATACAACAACATTACTAGTGTGTAGTATATATATAATACCTTATTTATTGTATGCTAAGAATTAGATTTGATATATAATATTTTCTTTAAATATTATATATAAATGCCAGCACCATTTGAGCCAGTCCCAATAGTTCCACCGTGTGTTTCAGAAGGAAGAGTGATTACAGGTGATCAAGTATGTTGTGGTACATTAATTAAAGTTAAAACATCTAGTAATCCTGATGTATATATGTGTGTTAAACCACCTACATCTACATAAATAATTGTTTAATTGATATTTATTTCTTTAATAAAATAAATATCGTCACCGATATTTTCTTTAGTAATTCTAATATAAAATAAATGTTTCATCAATCCCAATAAGGCATTCATTAATACTTCAAAAAATATACCATCAAAGATAAATACACTTTGAATAAATGCATTATTAATTTTCATTAATGTATCGGATAAATTTTTTGGTTCTTGTTCTAGAAAATATTTTAATATTTTTAATAGATTGACTTTGGATGCTTTTGTTAAAGTTGGATCACACCAACTCCATTTTAAATATTTAACATCATTAATAATTTCAATAAATGCAATTTTAGTTGCTTTACATGTTATTTTATTATTACTTGATTTTAATATATAGTATGGATCTAAATCAGATGTTGGAAATTCAACTATAATTGGATTATTTAAAAATTCAGCAAGTACGTCTTTGTATTTATCTTTTAACAAATCACTTTGAATTATTGAATTAGCAATAAAATCATCATTTATTTTATTCATATACTATATATTTATTTTTTTGATTTATTTTTACTCTTTTTAGTTATATTGAATGAGGGTTTTTTATCTACTAAATTAAAAGTTAATGGTTCGGTGCGTCTTATAACTAAATTTGACTTATTATCATTATTTAATATTTGAGATATTGATAATACATTTTGTGCTGAGAATTCTCGATGTACTATTTCTTTTTTTCCTCCTTCAAACATTGGTGGATAACCTCCATTATGATACATATTATATATATATAAATTATATATATAATTTGAATATAATAAATTATATTGTATTTCAAAAATAAAATAGAATATAATAAATTATATTGTATAAATCGAATAAAATTTCGTAATTACATTATTATAAATTTCATATTTAATTTTAATTGTATCATTACTATTATTATTATTTTTAAATTCAAATATTTTTTCATCATATTGATTAAAAACAATTATATTTGTATTAATAATATCAGCTAATATATATAATTCATATTTATACACATTATCTTTATCCAATGGTTCATTTGATACTAATTTTTCTTTTAAATTTGGTATATTTTTAATATCATAATGTTTGTATAATTGTTGTAAATTATTATCGTCTAATATCCAATTAATTATTTTACCTTTAAACAAATTGATAATATCATTTTGTAAAACGCATTCATATCCTAAATTTCTATATTCAATATCTAACAATTTATTTTTTATCCAATAGAAACCATTAATAATTGTTCTATATAATCCATTTTCGTTTTTAACAATTTGTTCTATTTTATTACCATATATTTTTGGTGGGAATACTTCAATCTCATTATTTAATTTTAATAATTTTTTCTTACCAATGATTGGTATATTGTTTTCACCATATAATTCTGTTAATATACTATTAATTGTTAAGTTACTTGTTTTAATTAATTTTTCATTTTTCTTACTTGTAAAAAAATCATGGATTTGTATATCAGATACGCTACGATTATTTTTTTGTAATATTTCATTTTTTTTAATAACATTATATACGATATCATTACTTAATCTTTCAGTAAATTGAATTAATAAATCATTGGTTAATTGTAATTGACATGTTTTTCCATTTTTTGAACAGTGAATATGAGAACATGTTTGATCTACATTACATAATTGTCTATAATTTGTTGGCTTATAATTATCTAATTTTGGAATTTTAGGTACTATTGTTACTATATTTTTTGATAATTTCATTAAATAATCTTTGGTTTTTTTAATACTAGTATTACAAGCATCTTCTAATTCATCTTTTAATTTCAAATTATTTATTAAATAATTACTTAACTCTAATTTAAATCTGTCAAAACTTTCTTCAATATATTCAATCTTATTAACTTTAATAATTCGTTCATCAATAATTATATTACTAGCACCCTTAATTATTTCTCTATCATATATATCATCATTTGATCGATTTACAATCATAAAATTTTTTATTTTATATTCTTTTGCAAATTGTTTAATTTCAGTTTCGTCCATACGAATAGTAGTAATAGGTACAATTATATTTTCTTGAATGTATAATCCAGATATAATATATTTATCTTTAATTTTTTGATTATATGTAATACCAGTTGGAATTATTGAAAATTTATGAATACTATCTTTTACATTACTTATTATAAATTTATTTAATTCAACTAAAAATTTCATTGTAGAACTAATATTATTAACAAAATCATTATAATTACTATATATTGTAATTTTATCTAAACAACCTGATGGCTGAACAGGAAATAAAAATGTATTTTTACTAACACCTTTCATTAATAAATATCGAGCTTTGTATCGAGTATCTATAATTTGTCCACTAATATTATTATTTTTTAATTTATTTAATATTTCATTAATCTCCTTACTATTATAAAATATGTTACCTGTTATTTTTGTATTTTGTAAACAATTTAATGAATAATATTTATTTATTCGATCTACAATGTTATCCAAACTATAATTGTATAATTTATTTATATTTATAAATTTTTCTTTTTTAGATTGATCTTTTTGTAAATTAAATATTGGAAAATATAAATTATTATCTTTTACGATTAACATATTTAATTTATTTTTATAATTATCATAGTTTTCTACATTTTTACATATTAATACATAATCATCATATTTAATCCAAACATTATTTTCAGTAATTCGTTTACTTATTCTTTTTTCAAAAATATATGAATTTATACCATATTTATAACAAATTAAATCATCTAAAAACTCATGTGTTATATTTATATTATTTAAAATATATTCTTTGTACGCATCTATAGTACCAAATCGTAATTTAATATCTCCATTATTTAAACATGTGAATAAAATATCTCCTAAATTATCAAATAATTCGGTAATGATATCTTGATAATTTTTTTCTAATATTGATGCGACTGCACTTAAATATGGAATTTTTTGATTACTTACACCATATTTAAAATAATAACCAGATTTTGATTGAATTAAATAATGATTTTTAATTAATTTATCATTTGATACTAATTTATTAAAAAATATATCTAAATATTCAGGTAAGAATGAGAATCTACCTTCTTGTATTTTATTTGTTTCTTGTAAAATATATATTTTATCTGATTTAATATTTTTTAATTCTCCAATTGATTCCATTAAACCGTTGTTAGCACATTTTTCATTAATACCTCTTTTTTTTGTATTATTTGTATTAAATGAATCATTTTTAAAACAACATGGCATACATAATCCGGAAGGATGTTTACTTTTAGTTAAATATCCAACATATGAATATTTACGGTTGACTTCTAAATCACATGTATAATACAAGTATTTATCACCAGTTGGTATTTTTATTGATCGTAATATAACTTCTTTATTATTTATTGTAACTTTCTTTTCATAATTTTTTGTTAATTTATTATAGGTATATCCGTATTTAATCAAATCTATTTCTTCTGCATGTTGTGTAGGTTGTCTTTTTTTTGTACCACTATTTTGACAATTTCTTGACCAATGATTTTGACCTTTTTCAGGTCGAAAACCTAATCTATCTTTATCTAACTTTGTTATTTTTTTAACAGTTCTAACATCTTCTTGTATATCAACTATTTCTTCTACTTTGTTCCTTCTTTTTGCTATATTATTTAAATCTTTTAATATATCTAACATATCAAGTCTATCTTTATTTTTAACATGATAGATATCTACGTATAAATATAATACAATATTCATTAATCGTAATATTTCATTTAATTGCCATTGAGATCTAGCTCCTGCTATTCTTATTTTATAATTTTCTTTTGATTTACCTTGTATATCTACTTCTACACCAGATGGTTTTGCACGAGGAATATTTTCGAATTTTTTTAATATATTTCTTGTTTTCTTCAAATATGGATATTTATCACGTGTATCTCGAACTTTTTGTAATGCGATTGCATCAGTTAAGTTATATTGAGCTGCAATTTCTTTTACGATACCTTTTTCATCATATTCATAATTTTTAATAAAATATCGAATTCTACGTTCAATATTCATTTCATTGTAATAATTTGAAACACGTTTATATCGTAAATATGTACCATATTTACTATATTCAGTCATTACATTTTTTTTATCTTTTTGTACACTTTCACGTTTTTTTGGTTCAATTACAACTGATATATATGGAAAGAATAACCGACAAAAATCTAATAAATGATTATGATTTATAATATAGGATGCTTCTGAATTTTTGATAGGTAAATAAAAACTTTGAATATTGTTAATAAATGCATATTTAAAATCAGTTTCATGTGGTTCATAAATTTTAAAATGAGTATTCTCACTATTTATTTTCTTTATTAAATTTTGTATATATATAAATGTTTTATTCACATCTTCAAATGTAGCATGATCTTCTTCTTTCCATTGTGTTTTATATTCTAATCTTCCATATTCACTTAATTTAACAGAAATATATTTATTTTGTGATCCACCTTTTAAATTTACTTTAATTTTGAAACTTATACCATATGGATTTGATTCTAACCATTTTGATTGGATTGATTCTCTATCATATTCTGGAGATATTGTTCTGAATTTGTGCCATCCTGCTCCATCGGGTGGTTGATATTGAATATATGGATAATCTTCAGATAATATATAATTTTCAAAGATACGATGTAAATCAAATTTTAATAAATTAGATAATGTTGTCTCTTTTTCAATGTTAATATCATGTCCATTTAAGTTTACAATAAATAATGAAACATGGGTTGTTGTCTGTGTAATAAAATTATCTTTATAATAATGTTCATATTTATCTGTATTTACATATTCTTGTTCAATGTAATTCATAACTTTATTTTCTAATAATATATCATTTTCAATAGTAGTTATATTTTGTGTTATTTTTTTCAATTCAATATCATAGTTACCATTTAAATAATTTAGAATATTTGAAAAATCACTTAATGATTCAGTAAAATAAATTTTAATGTAAAAACTAGTTAAATTTTTTATTATTTCTTCTGTTGGTTTATAATTTTTTCCTAATTCTGTATAAATATCTGTAAAATATATTTCATTATTAGTTATATAATCTATATAATCGTTAATAATAAAATGATTATTATCTTCAACGTGAATACGTGATCCATATCGATTCATACTTTCTTTAATGACACCGAGATTACCTTTTAATATTTCATAATCATGAAAATTTGTTAAAGGTACAACATCAATTGGTAATATATTATTTTGACGTAACCAGCTTTTACCTAACATTAATGCATCTTTAATTTCAACCGATTTGTTATTTTCAAAATGATTGTATGTATATTCTGACCATGTATATATTCGTGATGGTATAAAATAAGGTACTGATGATTCAAATTTTTTATTTTTTTCTATGGTAATACATATTTTCTTTTTTATTGTTAATATTGTATCATCGGGATAAATAAATTGATTAAATATATAATTTTTTTCATATATATCATTAATATCTGCATTATAATTATTAGTATCATTTGCAGTATTGAATGATATATTTTTATCTTTTGTAGATTTTGTTTCAGTTTCTAAAATAGAATGTAATATTTTTTTTGTTTTATCTGCATCTTTATCCATATCATCTGTTACTAAATGCATTTCTTCCAATTCATTACTATCATAATCATCTGCTTCAGGTTCTATATTTTCTTCTATATTTTCCGATTCTTCTATATTATCAGATTCTTCGACATCTTCATTATCTGTATCATCTGCATCTGTACTATATGTATCATCTTGAGTATCAGTGTCTGATAATTTATTTTTTACTTTACCTCCAGATTGATTTGAATCTTCTATATATTGTTTTTTTAATCTATCAATTCTAACTTTACCACTATATGAATATATTAAATTTGTTTTTTTATGAGATTGTATATGTATTTTTATCCAATCTTGACCTAATTTTTTTATTAATTTATTTTTTTGATCGATTGATTCAAATATTTTTTTACTTTTTGTTATATGCGATGATAAAAATATATTTTCATACCAATATATATCATAATATTTTTCTAATATATTTATTTCATCGGGTGATAATTCTAATAATGTTTGAAAAAAAGTTAAATTTTTTATTTTTGTTAAAATACGTCGTATATTATTAGGGACATTTCCTAAATATAAATAATATGCATATTGAACCTTACGGGTTTCATTTTTATATCTATATATAATTTTAAATGGTTTATATAAAGTTATCTTATTTTCTTTACTCATGATTTCTAATTAGATTAAATAATTAAAAATAATTAATTATATTTTAATAAATATAATTAATAAAATATATTTTATATTAATACTACTGATATCAATGTAAATATAATTAAAATTCATAATTTAATACATTTGTATAGATTTGTATACCACAATATTCTTCGGGAGTTTTATTATAATCAACAAATGTATACATATTATTTTCTTTTGCTACGTTTAATAAATATCTATTTAATTCAAAAAATAATTTAGTATGTCCAACTTCTGGACATCCAATATGTGCAATCTCATGTACTGCAACATATAATATTTTATTATAATCATAAAATTCATGAGTACTTTTATTTCTTAAACAAAATACTAATTCTTCGCCTTTATTTACGCTGTAACTTGTGTAGGGACTGTTTTTCTCTACTTCTCTTATATAAACGCTACTTAGTCTTTTTACAATTATATTAATATATTTTTGGTAATCGGAATTACCATCTATTTTTGCTTGTTCTAATCCTTTTTGTGCAATAATTAGTAATTCATTTTTTAATTTTGATAATAGTTCTACAGCTTTTGTTTTATCAGGATGTTCTTGAACAACAAATGTTTGTCCATTCCATTCAGTTTGAACAAGACCTGCACTTTTTAATGTGTATAATAAATATAAAATAATAATAAAAAGTATAAATATAACTATTTTTTGATTCATATAAATATATTAGGTTTTATTTTAAAGAATATTAAAATATAATTTAAAAATTATTTCTAAATAATATTATATCATGGGAAATTCAAATACAAAAGCAGAAGATAAAAAGGAAGAAAATTTAACAAATACTCAAAATCAATTAATATCTAGGATTGAATCATTATTAGGTGGTTCTGAATCGGAAGCAAGTATATATAATAAAAACAACTTAATGGATACTAATATGAATAAAATCCAAAATTTATTACAGATGACTGATTCAAATAATTTTCATGCAGTTACAGGTGATACTGAAATGTTACCTTTTACTGAAAATAACTTGAATGCAAATATTACTACATCTGAAAATAATTTTACACAAACTGAAAGCTTAATGCCAATTAAGATTAAAGGTGGTAATAATATTTATAATAGCATGACTGAAAATTTTGTACCAGTTTTATTAAAAAATGATTTAGTACAGAGTGAAAATTTTGTACCAGTATTATTAAATAACAATGATTACAGCTTAAGTGAAACCAGTATGGATGGTGGTGACAGTGATGTAAATCAACCATATTATAACGAATATAAACAAATGAAGAATTTATATTTACAAACCAAATTACAAAATAGCAATAAATTATCGAATAATAACTTAAGTGAAACCAGTATGGATGGTGGTGACAGTGATGTAAATCAACCATACTATAATGAATATAAAGAAATGAAAAATTTATATTTGCAAACCAAATTACAAAATAATAATAATTTAAATGAAAATGCACTTGCTAAAATTAACCAATTATTACAAGCAACTGAAACAAACACATTTGTAAATTTACAAGGTGGTGCCTTAAACAGAGAAAATTTATTTACATCGGAAACAGAAAATATTACAAATAATAATTTAATTGAAAAATCAGAACAATCCGGTGGTAATGAAAATAATACCACAGAACAATCCGGCGGTAATGAAGAATTATCGGCTGAATTAGTAGAAATTTTAAAATCATTAAAACACAATGAAAATAAACATTCGGGTGGTAAAATTAAAAAATCTAAAAAATCTAAAAAATCCAAAAAATCTAAAAAATCCAAAAAATCCAAAAAAGTAAAAACTGAAACTGAAGGAGCTGCAAATACATATGTAAATGATTCGGACGGTTCTGGTGATTCGGATGAATCTGATAATGATGATTCTAATAGCACAACTGAACAATCGGGTGGATCTGAAGATAGCAGTGAATATTTATCTTCTACATCTTCTATAAATACATCGGATATCAATATTAAACATTACAGACATTAAATAATTAAATAATTTAAAATATAAATATATATTTTAAATTAAACTAACCATCTATCTAACGATGGTGTTTTCATAAATGTTTTACCTGCTTTCTTACATTTTTCTTCTTCAAGTAAATCATCAAATAATTTTGTTGCATCTTCTGGTTTATCAGTAACAAGTTCTAAAAACTGAATTGCTGGATTCATAATTTGATTTGTAATATAAAACATATAATCTATTTTCAAATTGTTTTCTGCAATATAATCTGGATGTTCTATTTTATCTCCTTGTAATAATTTATGTCCTCGTAATTTAGGCACTTCAATATATGCAAATGGAACTCGATCATTCATTTGTGGTATGTTTGCACGTTTTTCTTTAATCATTTTCTGAGCTAACATAACATGTGCTATATTTACAAATTCTTGTTCTTTCCCATCTGCAGTTAATATAGGATTACCTTTTGCATCTTTTTTAACTGCTGTTTTATATTTTTTAATATCTTTTAATGTTTTGGATGTTACAAAATCTTTGATTGGATATTTTCCTTTGAATATATCCTTAATTGATTTTGTAGTAAATTTAATTGTTTTGGCACAATCAATTTCATTCATCATAATATCTACCATACCACCAATTACTTTTTTTACAATTTGTGCATTGTCTCTTCTCTTTAATACGATACCCATTGATGTTTGAGTAAACTCTACATCATCTTCAGTATACTTATTACCAACATATCTTTTCTTTGCAAATATCGCAAATGGAAAAAATGTTTTTTCATACGACAATTCATGTGGAAATCGTAATCTAGCTTGAATTAATTTACTAACTAATATACCTAATTCAATCGCAGGTAATAATGCTTCTTTTGTATGTATAACTGTATTATCTTCTTTTTTTGATATCACAAAGTCATTAAATATAGAGTCCGTGTCACCATACACCACGACAGGTGCAATATTATAATTATCAAAAATATTAGTTACAGTTTTTACTATTTTTGTAACTTCTTTTTCATCATCGGCTAATGTTTTACCTGCTTTGTTTTTCAAAGCTGTTAGGAAAAATTCATGTAATACTTCTTTTTTTTCTTTATTTTCATAAATATATGTTAATACATTTTTTAAATCTTGTTCTACAAAATTTTTTGCAATCATAATCTGTGAGCGACCAACTGCAGTAGTAGATGCAGCTAATTTAACATAACAAATTGGACTTGTACCTGCACCAATTTGACCATACAATGAATTTGCAGTAATTTTTAATGCAAGTTGTCTGCCATTATATACTGCTTTCATAAATACATCTGTTTCTGCTTCTTCTAATTTTCGTACTTGTTTTCTTTCTGTTAACAAATCATTTAAAATTTCAGGAATTACACCAAATTCACCTTCTTTTTTAGCATATCTACATATAACTTCTTCTTTTGTTCCATCTGCTCTTTCTTGATCAAATTTAACAGTATTATATGTATAGTCTGGTAAGTTATCATAATCAGCATCATCAACAAACATTTCATGAGATATATTTTCAGCAATCATCGAACTAGGATAAAGACTTGAATAATCATTAACTGATATTGGTACTCGATGAAATTTAGGTTCAGGTGTTAATACAATTGCACCTTCAAAACTAGGATCATCTTCATCATCTTCTGCTTTATGCATTCGAGGTAATACTTTAATTAAAAATCCCTTTTTTCTACATTTCTTTGCTACCAAACTAAATGATTTAACTCCTTGACCTCGTAAGAAAATCCATTGCATAGGTACACTTGAAATACTTGCCATTTCCATATTTTCTGGTACTTTATTAAGTTTTAATAATAATTTAATTGGTAACACGCAATCTTGAATACAATACTTGGCAACAATTGCAATTTCTTTTGGATCACCATTTTTATAATATTCAAACATTTGTCTTGCAGATACATCATCTTTCACAATACCTGCATAGAAATATCGATGTTGTTTCATATGATTTGTAATAGTATCATTATCTAAGATAAAACTTAAATTACCACGAATTTCAATATATTCATTGGTAATATTAATAATTTTTAATTTATCACTAATTATATCTTCCTCTTCTGCTATCTTGATAAAATTACCTACTTTAAAATCACCTTTCTTTTTTAAATATATCTTTGTAGTTTCACCTGATATATCTATTTTTTTAATAATTTCTCTCATGAAATATTCAGCAACGGAATCTAATTTATAACTATTTAATTTATAATCTTTTTGAATTAACTTCATCAAATCAATTTGTACTCTACCAATCATATGATAATAATGCATAACATTATCACCTAATGCAGCAGATGATAATTTTACATTTTCTTTAAATTCAGTTCTACCATCTAATCTGCTAATAAAACCAAAATCATCTTTATCTATTTTATTTATTTTTGCTCGACCTGCAATATATTTCTCATCAAAACCATATATATTATAACCCGTCATAATATCTGGATCTTCTTCTTGAATAATTCGTTGAAATTCTAATAATACATCTTTTTCGTTATCAAATGATATTACTGTTGTATCATCAATTGGATCACAATCTTTTAATGTAATAATATATTTTTTCATGTCATTTTCACCAAATGTATAAAATACCATACCTATTTGAATGATTGGATCTTCTAACCGATCTGGCTGAGGAAATTGATCATCATGACTATAACATTCCAAGTCAAACGAACATATCTTAAATTTTGCTAAACCGAGCTTAGGATCTGAATCTGTAAAATTCTGCTGAGAAACTACATTTTCATAATTAATTTTGAAATGATAATCAGTGAACGTTTCAACACTCTTTTCTTGCCTATATAACCCCTTTGGTAATTTTATCCATCCACATGCTTTAATATCTTGTGTATGCATAAATCGTAACATTGGATCAAAATTTGATTCGTAAAGTTGAAATTTTTCATTTCGTCCATCTATTCGAACTTCTAAAACACCATCTCTAGATCTATTATGATAAAATCTCATTGTATCACTACATTGAAATCGTATCATTAAAAAATTAAATTTTTTATTTGCTTTAAATCCATAGAAATCTTTCCATTCCATAACTGCATGATCAAAAATATATTTACTATGTTCTTTACTCATCATTTTTAAACCATTAATGAATTTTTTAATATGTACTTGATTCCAACTTCTTGGTATCTTTGCAAAAAAATATGGATAAAAATTAGTGACAGATACTGTTAATGATAGACCAGTATTTGTTCTACCAAAAAATCTAATTATAAATCTCTTATCTTCATCTTCACCAATATTATCCGAATGCCAATCGATAATATTACAATAAATATTATCGGTGGAAGATTTAATCGTAACTACATTAGTTTCTTCCATTCCTATATGTTAATTAGTAATTTATTCTTAAATTTATATTTATTCAATTTTCTTAAATATCATAATTAATACCATGTTTTTTAAACACATCATTTTATATCTATATTTAGATATTTTAAAACTATCAATATCATGATTTGTTGGTAATTTAAATATTATCATTTTGGTTGTTTCATCTAAAAATATACTATCTATTAATTCATATAATTTAACATCTTTTTCTTCATCATTTTGAATACAAATATCTATTTTATATTGTGATTTATATATTGGACCACCCCATGGTGGATCAATAAATACAATATTTTGTGATAATTTATTTATTAAATTCAAATAGTTACTATTATAAAAATGAATGTTTGATCGTTGGTATTCATTCATATTATTAACTAAGTATTGAAATCGAGTTGTATTAATTTCATTTGCATTTACTTTATAAAACATATTACTAAATGACAATGTATTTCCACCAACACATGCCATCGCATCTGTAATTGTTAATGTACTTATATCATCAGTCGGAAACATTGCTTGATAATTCTTTCGTATTATATCAGAAATGATTTGAGCTTTATCTGGCAAAGTGATACTATATTTGGCTACATCATCTATCATTATATTTTTATCACTTGCATCTGGAAAAAACATATTAATATCATTCATCTATAATTAATACTATTATAATTTTTATTATTTAATGTTTATACTATAATTTTATGAATTATTAGTATGAAGAAAATTACAAATAATGATTTAAAAACACTACACTCAACTAATCAAAATTTATTCTTAGAATTTAAAAAATTAATTAAAATTTATGAATATACGTATAAAAAAACAACGGATCCTAAAGAAAAAATTGTATACAAACATAAAATAATTAGTTTAAAAAATTCAGCAAAACAAATACGTTTATTTCCTGATCCAATTACAAACTCCTCACAAATTAAAGAATTACCAGGTGTTGGAAAAGGAACAATAGCACGTGTTAATGAATATTTAGAAAATCATAAATTAATAGACGTAGAAGATTTTTGTAATCAAAATAATTGTGATGTTATATTGTATAACAAAAATCCTAGTTTAATATATGAAGATTTAATAAGTATATTAGGTGTTGGTGAAAAATTAGCAAATAAATTAATTAACGATTATAATTTAACATCTATTAAACAATTACAAAAATTAGTTAAAGAAAATAAAGTTACATTACCAGATACAGTTAAGATTGGATTAAAGTATTTTGGTAAGATTAAAAATAATATACCAAGATCTGAAATTACCCAAACTAGAGAATATATTTATGATATATTTGAAAAATTAGATACAAAACTTGTTTTTGATGTATGTGGTTCATTTCGACGTAAAAAGTTAACATCTAATGACCTTGATTTATTAGTAACATCATATGATTTAAATATGAATGAACCGGAAGAAAAATCACAAAAAATTTTAAGAAAGATAATAGATGTATTTTATAAAAATAATTTTTTAATAGAAAGCTTAACAGGTGCTGATACAACAACACGTTTTATGGGATTTTATAAATATAAAAATAATCCAATACGAAAAATAGATATTCGATTAGTTCCAATACAATCATTTTTTCCTGCATATTTATATTTTACAGGTTCGTATGAATTTAATGAAAGAATGCGTGGTATCGCAAAACGCCAAGGATATAAATTAAATGAGTATGGATTGTATAAAAATGATAAATTTATACAAGTATATTCAGAAGAAGATGTATTTGATATTTTAGGTATGAAATATTTATTACCGAATGAAAGGATATGATAGTCCTCTCTTCAATATATAGGATTTTTTATATTGTCACATTTTAATTGATAATATAATGTAGTAAATTTTTTACATACATCATCTACATCTTTTTTAACATATTCAGTACATATATTATATGGTATTAATTGTTTTGTTTGTCCATATGGACAATAACAATTTGCATTGGTTGTATTATCTATATACATTGTAGGATTTTGTGGATTAAATGAATTATCTAATATACTAGTTATAATAATATCATTTGTATTATTACCCCATTCAGTTTTAGGACATACACCTAAATCAGTTGATTTGACAGTTTTAACCATATCATAATTATTACTATCTGTAAAACTTGCATTTATTAAATTTGATTTGTGTACTAATATATTTTCATCGTTTGTATTACATTTAAGTATTTGATCACTTGATAATGAATGTATATTAACCCAGTCAGTAGGACAAATTATTGATGAATCATTTTTTTCAGGAGATGGTAATAATCTAGAAACAAATTGTAATTTTTTTTTATCATTTTGAAAATTAGTACATTCTGTATTTATATCTGCTTTTGTTGGATCAATTGTAATATTACATATTTTATCACCATTATTATTATATCTTACAAAATTAATATTATTTGAATTATCTGATGATACTGATACTTTTTCTAGGGGAGAATCATAACATATTTGAATATCATTAACTATAATAGATGTAATATCAGAATCTTTATTTGTTACATTTAATGGACAATTTTGTGTTAACATATTCTTTATATTATAACATATAAAGAAAATATTTTTAAGCACTTAAATCAATATTTAAGATTTCGTTTCTTAATTCAAAACCACCATCTTGTTTTTTTGGGAAATTATCATCACAAAGAACATTATCATATACATTTAATAATACACATATAAATAATACAAATAATATTAAAAATAATATGAATTGTTTAATGTTCGATTTTTTTTTAACTACATTTACATCATTTGTTACTACTATATTATCATTTTCATTTGATTCATTACAATTTTCGTTATTAGGCATATTTGGATTAGATGAACTATCTGTTTCAATAACATATGCACTTAAATTTTCTACATTTTTAATTAATTTATTTTGCATTTGAGTAAATATTTTTTTAACTTGTTCCATATTTTTGTATATATATTTAATAATTATTTTTATAATTAATTAAAAATAGTAATTCTAAATATTTTATATTTAGAATTATTAGTATATTTGTGTGAGTTATTCGTTATTATTTAATTTATGCAGCAGGGGCTGCAGGTGCAGCTGCAGCAGGTTTTTTAAACATTGAAACTATACCATAAGCTGCTAACATAATAATTAATATACAACAAAATGAACTCGAATAGCAAGAGCCAGATACATCTTTATTTTCATCTGATGATGTATTTTCTAATTTTTCAATCTTTTTTTTATTTGATAATTTATTTTGTATTTTATTGTAAATATTTTTTAGTTGTTGCATAATTTTTGTATATATTTATTATATATATTTAATTTATTAATTTATAATTATTTTACATTAATATTAACATGGTGCATCACCTGTATATGTATATTTTATATCTTCATCTATAATCATATCATCTAATGCTTTACCTGGTGATACCATAGGTAGTACAGCTTCATTTTCATCTGTAATAATATTTGCAACAATTGGACCATCTTCATAATTTAATACATATTGTAATTGTTCATCTAAATTACTATGAATATCTATTTTAATACCTTTGCAACCCATACTCTCACATACTTGTTCAAATGGTGGATTGTTCATTTTAACACCCATTAATTGATTATTATAAAACTTTTCTTGCCACATCTTGACCATTAACTGATAACTATTATTAATAATCAATACTTTAATATTTATTTTATTTTCAATCGCAGTTAATAACTCAGTAAATGACATTGTAAATCCTCCATCACCACATACACATACAACTCTATCATATTTATTTCCTATTTTTGCACCAATTGCAGCAGGTAATGCATATCCCATTGATCCTAAACCTCCAGATGTAATAAATTTTACTCGAGGAAAATCATAATCAATAAATTGTGCTGCCCACATTTGATGTGCACCTACATCTGCTACAATTGTATAACTATAAGTGCTATCATTATGAATTATATTATTTAATGTTCTAAGTACATGACGACCTTGTAATACATCTTTTTTAGGATAGGAAAATTCTGTTTTTTTCCATTCTTGAATTTGTTTATGCCATTGATAATATAAAAATGGATCATATTCATGATAATCATCTAACAAATTATATAATACATTTAAACAATCATCATTGATGTAATGTTTTGTTTTAATTACTTTATTTATGTTACTTGCTAAAATATCTACATGTACAATTTTTGCTTTTGGTGCAAACTTTGTTGGATCTCCAATAATACGATCATCAAATCGACTACCAAAATTTAATAATAAATCACTATTTTGTACTGCCATATTTGCATAATAGGATCCATGCATTCCTATCATTTTTAATGATGATATATTTTTTTCATTAAAAACACCTAGTCCCATTAATGTTGTTGTAACAGGAATATTATATATATTAGCAAAATCACGTAGTAATACACTACATTTTCCTTGTAATACACCCTGTCCTGCTAATATAACTGGTCTTTTTGCATTTTGTAACATATTTTTAATATCATCAATTGTTATCGTTGATGGAATAGTATTCTTTTTATTAATTTCTATTTTTTCAACCTGTTCATAATTATTACTCATAATATTTTTAGGCAAATCAATTAATACTGGTCCATTACGACTGTTATGAATATGTTTAAATGCAGTATCTATAGTATTATTAATATTCGAACCATCAGTAATAATAGAATTCCATTTAGTACATGGTTTAGATATACCTACAATATCTGCTTCTTGAAATGCATCTGTACCAATCACAGCAGTTGATACTTGACCTGATAAACCTAACATAGGTGTACCATCACTTAATGCATTTTGTAATCCAGTCATAATATTAATTGCACCAGGTCCAGATGTAACCATAACTACACCAGGTTTAAATGTAGTTTTTGCATATCCATCTGCCATAAATGCTCCACCTAATTCAGTTCTAGAAAGAATGTATTGTATTTTATTTTGATTATAAAATTCATTTAGGACAGGTAAAATTGCACCACCGGGATAGCCAAATACATGAGTAACTTTATGTTTAACTAACCTATTAAATAATGTTTTTGCACCATTCATATTATTAATTATTATTAATTAATATTATTATTATATAATAATATTAATTAATTTTTATATAAAATATATTTAGTATTTATAAAAATTAATTAAAATAATATAATATATATGAGTTCAAGTAATAATTTAGTTATTATATTATTAATATTATTAATAGGTGTTGTATTATATGTTGTATTAAATCAAGAAGCACCAGCACCTGTAGCAGCAACAGCAACAATTGCACCATCAGTAAAAACTACAACTCCTATACAAGAATTAAAATTAAATATAATTCCTCCTTCAGAGTCACCATCTTTTATACCACCATCGGCACCATATATACCACCATCCGCTCCATATGAACCACCATCCGTACCATATGAACCACCATCTGCACCATATGTACCGCCATCAATATCAAATCTTCCAAGTTATAAATATGTAGAGGGATATACATTTGTACCAGGAATTGATAATAATGGCAGTGATCTTCAAAATTGTAAAGTTTTTCCAGATTATACTATTGATTCGCATCCAAACGTATGTAAAGAAATATGTGATAATGATCCTAGATGCAAAGCATATAATGATAAAAGAGCATTAAATGCAGATGGAACAGATGGTTCATTTTGTTGTAATAAATCTGCATTTGATACAGATATAATGAAAATACCTTCAATTAATTTGTATATTAAAGATATTTATGAACCAAGAAATAATCCAAGATTAAGATCAGTTGTAAATTTTTAAGATATAATATTATTATATCGATCATACGTTAAATAAAAATAATTATTTTATTTTTATTTAATAAATTAAAAATATAGGTATTTGGAATAATCTAATAAATAATATCCAAAATATAAAAACAGAAACAATATACAAAATATTATAAAACATTTCAATAGAAAAAAAACTTCATCAATTTCATTTTCTAGTTGTTTAATATATTCTGTTTTATTATAGTAATTATATTCTAAATTATTAGTGTAATTAATTAAGTCATTAATAGTTGTTACATTAGTAACAACATTTTTTAATGGAATTTTATCATTTTTTTCTTCATTTTGAACAATAATATTACCATTACGAAGATATCGTACAATTGATCCTTGATTTATTTCATTTTCATTATTTACATACTTTATTACATCATCTATATGATAAATGTTCATTTTTATTTATTTATTTATTTATATGTCTTTAATACTTAAATAATATTATTATCAATTTTTAATTTTCATCTTTATGTAATTTGACTATACTTTCATACGTTTGTGAATTATTACTTGTATTATAATTCAATGTCGGCTGTAATGTAGCTTCCCATTTTATATTTGCATCAACCCATTTTTTTACAAATATCCAATCATTTGCATATGTAGCAGGTGTTGACCATAATCCATATTTTTCGCATAATGAATATTTATGCATAAATGAAGATGAATCTATTCTACCTTTTACAGGTTTTTTACATATAATTGGTTTACCTTCTACCATAAAACTAGAAAATACAAATTCTGCCTCTGGATTATTTTGTAATGCTTCTCTATACGTTTCTAAATGATTTGGTTCCCATGTATTATCATCATCTAAATATGTAACCCATTCTGTTCGTACTAACATTTTAATTGCATAGTTACGACTTACAGCACCATACTCATGTTTATGATCTTTTAAATTCCACCACATTATTTTTTTTAGATCATTTTCTTTATTATTATTTATTTTTTCTTTCATTAATTCTTCCATTGTTTTTTCTAATGTTGGACATGAATCACCAATTATATACAATAACCAATTTGTATCCGTTTGTGCATATATAGATTCAATCGCTTTTAATATTTCATCTGATCGATTATATGTTGGCATTACTATTGAAATTGTATTTTCATCTGCACCAGGTACATATACATATTCTAGTTTTGGAAATTCAAAATAAGGTATATGCCATGATGGTTGATATTGTAATGAAACTTCTACTGATCCTAAATCAGCTAAACGTTTATTAATTTGATTCTCATATTTGGCTCGAATATGTTTTGAATTTGATTGTATTAACGCATTTCTGTGATAAGTAAAATTTCCATTATTTGCATCTGAATTCTTATACTGAATATACATGGGTGCAGCAATTCGTAAAAATTTACCATGTAAAAAACTTCGTATAATTATTTCAAAGTCATCTGCAACTGATAATAATGGATTATGTCTTCCAATCTTTTCATAAAAATCTGTCTTCCATACTCGAACATGATTTGGTACACCTATAATATGTCGAAGAGTTCTTGGATTTGGTGCAGGTGCAGGTAAACCAATATGCCATTTATTATCTCTGTAATATTTATAATTACTTCCATATCCATATGCAAAAAAATCTCCATAGAAGTGACTTTCACCTGTATCTTCTACTACACCATCTGTATCTGAATATATAAATCCTGCGTCAGGATATTTTCTTGATGCTTTAATAATTGTTTCTAATAATTCTGGATGAACATCATCATCATGATCTAATTCCATAACATATTTTCCTCTTGCAAGAGATGCAGAATATCGTTTCATTTCACCAATATTACCACTATGATAAGGAAATTTATACACACGATAACGCATATCTTCGTCTTGAAATTTTAATAATTGTGCATATGTAGCACCGTGATCGTCTTCTGGTGAATCATCAATTATAATAACTTCAAAATGTCGATATGTTTGTTTTTGCAAACTATTCCATGGTCGAAATATTTTATTACCACTTTTAAATGTAGTAATAAATATTGATATTAGCGGATTATCATCCGCATATCGATGTTTATGAACAACTGTCATTATATTATTTGGTATGAATGAATTATTCCAATTTGAAAAATCTTGTAACCATACTAATAAACGAACAACTTCATATGGAACTATATTTAAAAATGGAAAGTAATTTTTATTACCAATGCCGTAATATGCAATAGGTTTGTGTATTCTATATAATTTACTAAATTTTTGATAACTATTACACATTTTTTCATCTATAATAACCCATTGATAAAATGAATCTAATTTAGGTGGCTCAGTAATATCAGATGATTCTCGAAATAAAAATACATTTTCAGGCATAATTTATTATTCAAAGTTATTGTTTAAGTAAAAATATATAATTTTTACCTTAATAGGTATAAATATTCATATTAAATAAAAATATTGATAATAATATTTTTATTAATTTATACGATTGTGGTATTAATGATGCTAGATATACAGGAATTGTATAAAATAGATAATTTATATACATTCTCCAAAAGAATTTTTAACTCCTCTAGGGCATACAGTATTTATTGCAGATATTACACAATTTGTACCAGATAATGTTTGACCTTCAGGGCAGGTTATTGGTGTAGAAGATAAACAATTTGTACCAGATAATGTAAAACCTGTAGGGCAGATTATAGGTCTAGAAGATACACAATTTGTACCAGATAATGTTTGACCTTCAGGGCATGTTATTTGTCTAGCAGATACACAATTTTCACCTAATAATCTTTGACCAGTAGGGCAGATTATTGGTTTTATACATTGATTATTTACTAAAGTTGTTCCTGTTGGGCAATCTGTTACTGTTGCTTTAATAACTTTTGTATTTACATCATCTGTTCCCCTAATTATTGGATTATTATTATATCCATATTTGTTAAATGATAACATTACATTAGAAGTCATTGGACCTATTGCACCAGCTCCTACATTTGTTAAATTTCCTTCTGATACATTTGAATATGGTACACAATTCCATGAATCAGTTTCATCAGTTACTTGTGTACCAATGGGAGTAGTAATACCATCACCTTTTCTTGTCCATTTACCATAACTTGGTACAGTATATACTGGACAAGATGTTGTTCTTGGGGGAGGGGTATCTCTTATATTTAAAGTAAATACATCTGCAGATTGAACAGCAACTACACTTCCTGTTATATTTTCATTATTATCATTCGTAACAATATTACTTTGATCTTTAGGAATAGTACCTCCTAAAGCATATACATTATTGCAAGTAGCATTACCATCATTACCAGAATAACATTGTTGTTTAACCATATTTGGTGTAGTAAGAGGTGTTGTATCAGCACATATACGTTGTTGATAAGTACTGTCTAATTCAGGATGATTAAATTTTAATGTTACTTTAGAAAAAGTGCGTTCAACACCATTCGAATCTACGACACCAGTTAAACAATTACCTAACTTATCTGAATATGGATTTACTAATGCAGGCATATTTGTATCATAAGGAAGATTTGTTGTCATTTTTGTGTATATATATATATAAAGAAAATTTTTATATATCCTTATATATTTTTATAGTTAAAAAAATGTAATTACAATTCAATAATTTTAATTATGACGAACAAGAAACACATACATCATCTGCTTCAATAACTCTAATTTTTCTTTTTTCTGGTTCTTTATTTACAACTAATTTATTTGCATCTATACTAAATTTTTGAGCTTGAGATGCAGGTAATGTTCGTAAATAATACATACCTGTCTTTAATCCATTTTTCCATCCATACATCAATGCAGATGTTAATTTATTTGGATCATTAATTGGCATGAATAAATTCATACTTTGTGCTTGATCTACATATGGTTGACGTGCAATTGCATGATTAATAATATCTTTCATTTTAATTTCCCATACTGTTTTATATCTTTCTTTTAAATTATCAGGAATATTACTAATATTTTGAATAGAACCATTTTCAATAATTAATTTTTCACGCATATCTTCATTCCAAAGATGTAATTCAATTAATTCTCGAATTAAATGTTTATTTACTAATATAAATTCACCTGCAGCTGTTCTTCGTGTATAAATATTTGATGTAATTGGTTCAAAACATTCATTATTACCTAAAATTTGTGATGTAGATGCAGTAGGCATTAATGCGATCATTAAACTATTACGAACACCATCTTTCATAATTTTAGTTTTTAATTCTGCCCAATCATTATATATTCTTGGTACAGTATTATAATGTTCAAAGTGAAATATACCTTTGCTTAGATCAGAACCATCAAAATAAGAATATTTACCATATTTACATGCTAATTCCCATGATGATTCAATAGATGCATGATATATTGTTTCCATAACATTTTGTTCTAAATCGACAGCTTCTTGACTACTATATGATAATTTAAAGATATGAAATAAATCTGCAACACCTTGAATACCTATTCCCATAGGACGATCACTATTATTTGTAACTTTGCATTCTTCTGTTGGATAATATGTAATATCAATTACACGATTAATATTGTATACGATTTGTTTTGTAACTTCATGTAATTTTTCATAATCATATTTACATACATTATCTATTACTGTAACAAATTTATTTACTGCAATTGATGCTAAATTACAGACTGAATATCGTTTATGATCAGATACTTCATTAATTTCTGCACAATTACCTGCAATAATACCATTAAAAATACCTGTATGGTTTATTGGTTCATTGAAACAAAATGTATTTGCATATCTATTATTATCAATGATTTTTGTAATTTTAACAAATTGTTTTGCTTCACGTACAGGTTCTTCCATGTTATCAAAATTTAAGTTTTTAGAATAACATGTTAATCCTAATTTATATAGTTTATACAAATCATGCGAACTAATTAATAATCTATATGATATTTTGCATGAAAATTCTTTTACTCCACCATTACCATCAGGTAATGATCGTACTTTTTTATCATGCATTTTAGAAATTTTTCCATTAATACCCATTGTATTTAATAAATGGTTAATATTTCTTAAAAATTCAAATAATGTTGAGCTAATTTGTAATTGTTTATTTGTTTTATTTGTTACCATTGTCGCATTACCATCTAAATATCCTGCTAACCACTGTAATTTAATATCTAAATTTTGATCAATTGGAATACTATATTTTTCAGGAAGATCAAATGGTAATCTTATATTTATTTTATTATCACTTGTATGAATATCTAAGTCATGTCTTTTATCTAAATAATTAATTAATTCTTTTTTATTCTCATGTAAAGTCAATCTGGGTTTTTTAATGCCAATAATTGCTTGACATATATCATCATTAGATTGTTCACTAAATTGATTACCATATTCAATATAATTTAAATGTCGATTACAATATAATTCACCTTCAATACGTTTAAAAGTACATTTATGTGTCTTACCAGCAATTTCATAAGTACCACATGTTGAAAATAATCCTGCAGTATAAGGATATTTATATGTACTTAAACCTGAACTAATAACAGGATATTTTGATTTAATTAATCGTGAATCTTCTTTTAAATCTTTGGCTTCTACAATAGTAATATCTGTTTTATTATAACTATTTTGAATATGAAATTTATGATAAGGTGTACATACTAATTCATTACCATCACTAGTTTGCACTGTAATTAGTTTTTGATTCTCACCTGTTTGCTTTACAACTACTTTACTAAATTGTTTTCCATTCCAAACATTTACTTCTTTGTCTTTTAATGTTTCAATTACTTGATATCCTTTATCCGTTAAAATTTTTGTTTCAGGTGCTACACATAAATTAGATGATTTAATCACTCCAATGTTTTTTTGATTTGAATATTTATTCACCGCATCTTTATACACTATATATGGTAATCCTGTCTCTAATTGAGATTCTAATATTTTTTTCCATACTGTTTCGGCAGGAATAATTTCACGATATTTCTTTTCATCTATGTATTTTTGATATAATGTATTAAATTCTTCACCATATACTGAATTTAAATTTTGAGATTCATCGGGTGACATTAAATACCAATTTTCATTATTTTCAACTGCTTGCATAAATCGATCAGGTATCCATAACGCTAAAAATAAATCACGTGCACGTAATTCTTCCGCACCTGTTTGTTTCCTTAAATCTAAAAATTCTAATATATCACAATGCCATGGTTCTAGATAAACTGCAATAGATCCATTACGACGTCCAGATTGATTTACATATCTTGCAGTTTCATTAAATACTTTTAACATAGGAATTATACCATGAGTAACACCTTTTGTTGTTTTAATTACACTATTTTTACCACGAACATTACTAACATGGACACCAATACCACCAGCCCATTTACTAATTTGAGCACAATCGCTTAAGGTTTTAAATTGTCCAGTAATACTATCATCAGTTCCTAATAAGAAACATGATGCTAAATTTCCTAATTTTAATCCTGCATTAAATAAGGTAGGTGTTGCATGAGTAAAATATCCATTTGACATATAATCATATGATTTTTGAATATTTTGTAAAATATTCGCAATATCTATTTTATCATCACAATGGATTGCAACTGCAACACGCATAAACATATCTTGAGGTCTTTCAATAATTTTATCATTAATTTTTAATAAATAGCTTTTTTGCAGTGTCATAAATGCAAAATAACCAAAATTTAAATCACGAGTATAATCAACCATTTTATCTAATTCAACTTTATTCGTTTTTACAAAAGATACAAAATTTGGTTTTAAAAAATCATGATCCTGATTATTAATATATGAAATTTTTTTAGAAAAACTATTGTATGTTTCTTTATGTAAATTACTAGTTAAAATTCTACCACCTAATAATTCATATAAATAATGCTTGGATGCTCTAGACGCACATATTTGTGCAGAAATATTATCTAGTTCTATTGTCGATATTTTGTCATAAATACTTTGGCTTGCATCTACTGCAACAGAACAAATACTAATTTGTTCTTTTTCTTCTACCGAACATAAATATCCAATTCTTTGTTCTATTTTACCAAGAGTACATTTTTCTAAAGTACCATTCCTTTTGGTAACATATTTAGCTTCAGTGATTTTTTTCATGATATCTTGACAATGTAAACTATTCATGGATTTATATTAGATAATTTTTATTTATAGTTATTAAATTTCAATTTTAATATTACAAATATATATTTATATATATTTAAATCCTATATATTTTTATAATAAATATTACTATAAAAATATACAATTTATATTTATTTACATTGTATTTGATCTTTAGAAATATACGCAACTCCATCTTTACAATCCAATATATCTTTTTTTGATTTACAAGCATAATGATTTTTATCGAATTCAATTCCACCATCTTCACAATGATATGTAGATGGTGTTAAGAAGGGTCTACATGCATAATAATATGAAATTATAGAATTTGGATCAGGTACTGTCATTAAACCATTTGGACAATGTAATGTAGATGGTGCTGTAGTTAATGGATTACATGCTAAATGAGTATTATCTACAAACATAAATCCATTTTCACATGCAAGTGTCGAAGGAGAATTTATATCTGGTTTACAACTAAAATGTTTGTTATCAATAGTTGTAAATCCATTAGGACATATCAAAGAAGAAGGTGTGGACATTTAATATTCTATATAATAGGTATATAAAATATTATTTATCATATGATAATGCATATGTATTAATAAAATTATCAAATGTTGGAAAAGGTAAAAATACTATAGATCTTTTATTTTTCATATATATTTTTGCATCATTTAATTTAAAGTTTTTATATTTCATTAAATAACATATAACAACTGTTGCAGATCTTTGCATACCTGCATAGCAATGTACTAATACACCTAAATTATTATGTAAATATAAATCAATCATATATGTTAATATATCAATATTATCACGTAAAATAATATTTGATTCTTCCGTATTTATATCGTTAATTGGTAATCTCATAACATGAATATCTGGATCAACTGAATAATTTATATCTTTTGAACAATTTATAATTAATTTAATATTATGTTTTCGTATATTATTTTGTTCTAATGCTGAATTTTTAGAACCAAGCCATAAATTAGGAATTATTTCATTTGCATAATCCATATATTATAAAAAAGATTAAAATAATATTTTATTTTAATCTTTTTAATCTTTTTTTTCTGCACACCAATATTTTCTATTACTTGATGTACCACATGATTGTAATTCTTGATTAGATGGGCATGAAGCAGGTTGTTCAGATGTTGCTCTACTAGGACACATCGAATGCCAAGTAGGTTCCATGTGTTCAATTACTTTTTTTGTTGGGTTTACGTTTTGCATTTGTATATATTATGTATAGAAAATTATATTTAAAGAAACTAAATATAAATTTATTTACAATAATATCTAATATTCATTATACCACATGATGCTAATGTTTGTGGAGATGGACATACATTTGTATTTGATACGAAATTAGTATTTTCGGGACAGGCAAGTACATGATTATTTACTACAGGTGCATTAACTAATGGAAATGTTGGCATTTCAAAATTTTCAAGTACAACTTTTTGCATTTTTGTGTATATATATTATATTTAGAAATTTATATTTAAAGAAACTAAATATAAATTTATTTACAATAATATCTAATATTCATTAAACCACACGATGTTAATGTTTGTGGAGATGGACATACATTTGTATTTGATACGAAATTAGTATTTTCGGGACAGGTAAGTACATGATTATCTCTTATAGGTACATTTACTAATGGAATATTTGGCATTTCAAAATTTTCAAGTACAACTTTTTGCATTTTTAGTATATAATATATATAAAGAAAAAAATTATATTTGTATATAAAAAAATAAATCTGAATTATCAGATAATATTTGATATATTGCACTAATTCTTTTTTCAATTGGCATTCCTTTCATTTTTCTAGATGTATTTTTTATTTTTTTCTCTAATGACAATGCACGATTTTTAGTTAATATAATATTATCTATTCCTGTTATCCAACCATAATATAGCCAATTGCCATTACCTTTTTTAGCAGTTGTATATCTAGCACCGCCTGATAATTCACCATTATGTTGTAGGATTCTTCTATCAGG
>Ga0214919_10002717_pt1 | contig 27433 bp, 20 predicted proteins | sample LL1503_MetaG_FD_177994 | JGI IMG/M metagenome (GOLD analysis project Ga0214919, IMG submission 177994) | Freshwater microbial communities from Lake Lanier, Atlanta, Georgia, United States - LL-1503 | ecosystem: Environmental > Aquatic > Freshwater > Lake | place: USA: Georgia | collected...
TTTCTGGAAGAGTTGCTAAAATTTACCCGGCTGAAATCTATGGTCGGACATGCGATTCTGGAGACTGTCTTGGGAAAGATTTCATGATGCCCGAGATGGATGAAGGCGACTGGCTGCGGTTTGATAATATGGGGGCCTATACAACAGTCACTGCTTCTGAATTCAATGGCTTCCCTAAGCCGGAATTATATATTGAGGAATAATAGAATGGTTTATCAAACTCCTCCGAGACCACCCCCGCCTCCTCGTCCTCCATCTCCACCGCCTGCTCCTCGGCGTCCGCGTGCTGCTGGTGGTGTTGCTCCTGCTCCCGCTGGTAGAGGTCGTGTTTTAATGCCTCCGCTAATCTTCGGAAATGGAAGCCCTCCTGGTGGAGGCCCTGCTCGTTCACGCAAGCAGCGGAAGCAGCGAAAGCAGACGCGTAAACAAAAGCAGCGGAAGAATTAAGGAGGATGTGTTTTTCTCAGTCAATGAGTTTAGCAATTGGCCTTGGAGGCGTATTGCTAGGTTTATACTTTTTCATAAATGTGAATAAATATGCTGGAATCGGTATTACGTATTTTGCTTTAATGGAAATCATACAGTTTTTTCAGTATTCTGTGATTGATAAATGCGATGACCCTTGGAATAAATTCCTTACAAATCTCGGCTACTTACACATTTCTTTCCAACCAGTTTTCTGGAATATCTGGCTCTTTGCTTTCGTGCAAAAACCAATGTGGATTTTTGTCTATATGTCAATCGTTGCTGGATTCCTTCTATTTTCCCGGATTTTTAATGTAAAAGATGAAGAACTCTGCGATACACGCAATGAACCCCTCTGCGGTAAGAACACATGTGCTTTCACAGGAGAACGACACGTCGCATGGAATGTGCGGCTAAGAGCAGCAGGAGCAAATTACTACACTCCAAGTATTGCTCTTCACTTCTTCATGCTTTTTATTCCTACTCTTGTAACCTTTCAGGCCAAACCGATTATTGCGATGCTTCTAGCAGGTCCTTGGTTAGGAATTCTACTGACTAGTAACATCCACGAAGCTCCTGCGATTTGGTGCTATACCGTTATCGCACAATTCTTGATTTCACAGACACTTCTTATGAAATAAATTTGACTACTAGCAAAATACTTAGGCCCATACAGGAATATCCGAAATGCGTCTGTTTATTGTTGAATCACCGGCTAAGTGCCAGAAAATTCGGTCTTATCTGGGCGATGGATGGAAAGTAATCGCCAGCATGGGACATGTTCGTGGCTTGGAGGAATCACTTGATGCTCTTGGTATAACAGCTGGCTGGAATCCGCGGTTTGAGATTCTAAAGGGAAAGACGAAGGCGGTCAAGGAAATCAAAGATGCTGCGAAGGGGGCAACTGAAGTCTGGCTGGGAACAGACGATGACCGTGAAGGGGAGGCTATTGCATGGCATCTCTGCCATCTTCTCAAGTTGTCACCGGAGAATACGCCACGGGCGATTTTCCATGAGGTGACTGAGACCGCAATTCAGGCCAGCGTTGCGGACAAGAACAAGCGTTTGAACGGGCCGATGGTTCAAGCACAGTTTGCTCGTTCTATGTTAGACTTGCTAGTAGGCTTCTCCATTTCTCCCGTCTTGTGGAAGAATATCGCCTATGGACTTTCTGCTGGACGCTGCCAGACTCCAGCACTTCATCTTGTGTTTGATAAGGAAATGGAGATTGCTGGATTCGCATCTAAGCAGTCGTGGGTCTATGAGGCAAATTTTACGCCCTTGGGCTTTGATTTTCCGATTGCCTGTGTGGGAATGTGGACTCCTACAACTCTAACAGAAGTCCGTGAATATATGACACCTATTTGGCCTGCAACAGCGGCTTCAAAGTTGGTGGATAGTACGGACAAAACTATGAATCAGTCCGCCCCAATGCCACTAATTACTTCCTCTCTCCAGCAGGAATGCTCGTCAGTTTATCATATTAATCCGAAGACCGCAATGATGATTGCTCAGCAGCTCTATGAGGCAGGACATATTACCTACATGCGTACGGATAATCCTGTTTTGGGGGCGGACTGTCTAGCAGAATGCCGTGAATTCGTAGAGGGGAAGTACGGGGAGACGTATCTTGGTTCTTCATTCACAGGAGCAGCAGGAAAAAAGCCCAAGAAGGCAAAGAAAGCTGAAAAGGAGGCAGTCGTCCAAGGAGCACACGAGGCAATTCATCCGACGCACATGGAGTTAACATCTTTGCCGACCGAGGAGACATGGTCAGATCAGCATAGGAAGGTCTATGCTCATATCTGGAAGAGAACCTTGCAGTCTGTCATGGCGGCGGCTCAGCAGAAGAGTAGGGCACTCGTATTTCAGATTGATGATGATGAGACTGAACCCGAGAAAAGGTGGAAGGGTACATTGTCAACACTCGTTTTCAAGGGCTGGAAGATTCTGAATGAGGAGAATGATACTGAGAAAGAGGAGCAGTTTGCCAAGACTGGTGTATTGGCCGTTGGCACAAAAGCAAAGTGGTCTGATATGGTGGGCCGGCAGATTGCGACGCAGCCACCTTCACGATTTTCAGAAGCCCAGCTAGTCCAGCAGTTGGAAGAGAAGGGTATTGGTCGGCCTTCAACGTTTGCTTCACTGATTGCGACAATTCTTGACCGCAAGTATGTGGAGAAGAAGACCAGTAAGGGGATTCCTGTAGACTTATATAAGCTGGAAAGAGCGGGACCCAAGGGTGCTGTGAAGGAATCGACTGTGAAGAAGGATGTGGGCGGCGATAAGGATAAGATTCATCTGACATCACTTGGAAAGTCAGTCATTGACTTTGTGGATACACGTTTCGCTGATATCTTCGCCTATGGATTTACTGCTGGAATGGAGGAGGACTTGGACCTGGTAGCTCATGGAAAGAAGGAACGGGTGGCTGTGCTAGATGGCCTTTGGTCCACAATGAAGGACCGTGTTGGTTCTGCAGTAACTGGACCTGTTGATACAGGAGAAGGAGCAGTTGCTGGACCAGTAAATACAAAGTCTATCAAAGAATTTACTCTTGAAGAAGGTGTGACGATTTCAATTGCTAATACAAAGAAGGGTGTTCTGTTGATTAAGAAGACACCCGGCGTAGAGAAGGCAGAGTTTGCTGCTATGCCACCCACTGCGGATGCTGCTACAATGACACAAGAACAAGCCGAAGCATTGTTCTTGGCAAAAGAGGGTGACTCATTAGGTTTCCTAGACGAAATGCCTGTTCTCTTGAAGAAGGGGCAGTACGGCCAGTATGTAGAATGGAATGGAATCCGGCAGTCTTATAAGGCGGATACAGAGTTTGAAGCTTTATGTGAACAATTGAAGAATAAGACAGGCGGAACACAGGACACAGATTCTTCACTGCCCACGTTTAATCGGCAGGTGGGAGATTATACAATTAAGAGGGGTCCCTATGGTCTCTTCTTCTATCGGGGCGGAGCAGCAAAGATGATTTTCGCCAAGTTCCCCACAGCTCTAGCAGCGGAGACAATTGGTGTAGCAGACTGTGCTGCAGCATATAAACTAGCCTCAGACGATAAGGCGAAAAGTGGTCGCGGAGGACGGGGTGGCTTTCGTGGTCGTGGTCGTGGTCGCGGCAAGTAAATTCTCTGAGAAATATGCCTTTACATCAGCCAGTGTTTTACACTTAATGCCTTCAATACGAGTATCCAACGGCATAATTCTTGATAAAAATCCAGTTAATGTATGATAATAGATTTGGCCTTCTATATAAAAATGTAATAGTTTATTTTTTCTTGAATAGAAATCAGTATTTATGTAAGTCATACAAGTGCCAATATCATAGTGAACTGAATAATCGCACTGACATAATATTTTATTTATTTTATAAACATTTTCACATGAATATACTTCTTTGCAATCAAATGAATCTTCACAACTAATAATATTTGGATTATTTTTTAGTCCATCTGTTAATTTACAAACTATAATACTATAGTTGGGGTTAAGAGCAGCAATATGTAAGATTACTTCTTCGTGTTCTTCAAATATCATGCAGGGTACTTGTTGATTTGACCTACGCAGTATATTGTAATAAAATAAAGTTGGCCTTGTATTTGTTGCTTTCCATTTCAAGAATAAATCAATATTTGTTGCTGGAATTTGCGGCAATAATTGTAGGGCACTTAATTTAGTATATTTAATATCTATATTAAGTTTTTGCCTCATTTCTTCTAGTTGCATTAGATACGACTCTTGAAAAGACCACGGGTCCATTTCAGTTACTTGTTTAAATCGATGAAGACGCATTAAGCAAGTGTTCACAATTAAACATGGTTCTTTATTAGGAAGTTGAATCATACGATAATTTGCTTCTGGTTCTTGATAAAAAGTTTGGATAAACCAATTAATGGTTGGAATTATTTCTGGATTACTATAATCTTGGGGTTGAAACAATAGATTATTAGAAATATCATTCAAAATAAAATGATTATAATTGGTATAAAATTTTATATTCTTTTCAGGATTACAGCGTATAATATTTAATACAATCTGCTGGATGTCAAATAAATCGCCAATATGAGCTAAATTATAAAAAAGTAATAACATTACTCTTCTAGAAGATATTTAGTCAAATCTCTTTAGGCCTTTGTGCGGATAGCAATTCTAAATATAAACAGTTCGAAAATAAAATAGATTAATGTCTCTTTATTTGTCAGCAACCAAAGCAGAAACGAAAATTGTAAAGAATAACTGGAATCTAGCATTAGAGAAACACACTCGTAAGGAGTATAAAAAAACTGTATGTATAAAACCATGGGGATACGAATTTTTAGTGTATGAAAGTAATAAACTTGGTATTTGGTTCTTAAAATTGTCTAAGGGTGAAGCAACTTCATTACATACACATTTTCACAAAGACTCATTTATTATTGTTATTTCTGGTTGTGCTAAAATTACACTTATTGATAATGAAGTTATTGATCTTTCTTGCATGAAAAGTGTTTTTATTCCAAAGTATAAATTCCATTCATTAGCCAGTTTTTCAGAAGAAACATATTTAATGGAAATTGAAATCTTTGATCCAACCGTGGAATTTACTGATAAAAATGATCTTCTGCGGATTGACGATCCCTACAAAAGGAAAAAAACCGGTTATGAAGCATCTGTTAGTCAACAATTTGACAAACTAGATGAATTTGGATATTTTTTCCTGGGAGCTGGTTTCGAGCAGTCTATACAGGGTGTAAAAATCAAGGTAGGGCCTTTAGCAGAAATGAATTTGCGTGACAATTACAATATTCTTCTTGCAGGCGAAGTTTATTCGAAGGGGAATTGTTTGAAAGAGGGAAGTCTCCTTTCTTCTATGAATCATCAATCGATGAATACTGATTCTCTAGTACTGTCTCTTTCTAAGATTGACTCAGCAGAATACTCAAAGATTATTTATTCACCTGAGCATTTGCTGTTAAAAGCACAGCAATTTAAGGATTCGGATAAGAAAGTAATTCTTACATCAGGCTGCTTTGACATCTTGCATGTGGGTCATCTTGAGAATTTGAAAATCGCTAAATCGCTGGGCGATATCCTTGTAGTTTGTCTCAGTAATGATGAACAAGTTCGGAAATTAAAGGGTTCAACGAGACCAGTCAATAATTACGAAGATCGTATTAATCTTTTTAAGACAATTTCCTATGTTGATTATGTTGTTTTATACGCCGAATCAAATATTGAGACAGAAGAAACACTCGACCAGATTATGAAAACAGTTAACCCTATGATTTGGGCAAAGGGCGACGAATATACCGAGGCTAAGATAAGAGAAAAGCACCCGTCTCTTGATAAAATCGTACTAATTCCCACTATTGTAAATAAGAGCACCACAAATATTATCAAGAAAATCAACTTAAACGCTGAAGCCAAGTAAAATGAAGATATGAAATACCTTATTACGGGAATTACTGGATTTCTAGGACCGCATCTAGCAAATAAACTTGTTGCAGAAGGACATGAGGTCTACGGGCTTGTTCGGATTAACATGGGCAGAGAAAACGACCTACGAGACATTATTTCGGATGATGTTTTCTCTAAATTAAAATTTGTATATTCGGATCTCTGTAATTATCGGAAACTACTCGGAATCTTCAAGGAGGAGAAGTTTGATGGCATTTTCCATCTAGCAGCACAGACCCATCCACCCACTAGTTTCACAGATCCAATTGGAACATGGGAATGGAATGTGATGGGTAGTGTTAATTTAATGACAGCTATGATGGATACTCAGCCCGAATGTAAGTTTCTCTTTTGCTCAACTGTAGAAGTTTATGGCAATGAGGGCATTGATGGGCGAAAGTTGAACGAAGATGATAAGTTTCTACCTGCTAATCCCTATGGTGCATCAAAAGCAGCAATTGACATGTATATTCAAGAACGCATGAAGAACAAGCAGATGAATGCGGTTATTGTTCGTCCTTTCTGTTTTACGGGGCCGCGGCGTGGAGCGTCTTTTTCTATTTCTTCAGATGCGATTCAAATCGCACGCATGGTTCTCGGAAAGCAGGAGAAAGTTCTACGTATTGGAAACTTAGATACAATCCGTGCAGTAACAGATGTTCGTGATATTGCGAATGCTTTTTTCCTAGTCATGACTAGCCCTAACACATCCGGAAAGGTATACAATGTATGCGGCGGCGTTCCACTCAAGATGCGGTATTATACTGACAAACTGCTAGAACTCAGTGGCATCACGGACGTTGAGCAGCGGATTGATCAAAAGTTATGGAGACCGATTGATATCCAGTATCAAGATGGTGATGCCACACGTATTCGTGAAGAACTTGGCTGGGAGCCCACATATACAATTGATGGAACACTTAACGACCTTCTAAAATACTGGCTTAAGAAACTACAATGAATATTTTTAAGAATGAAAGTACTAATAGCAGGTGTGTCGGGTCTTCTTGGTAGATGCTTGTCAGACTTGTTTGATGAGCAGAGAATTTCCTATGTTTCAACACATCACACACGACCTTTTAAGGGCAGCCATCGTGTGTCATATGATAGCGATGCTGATTTAGAGGCTTTTTTTCAGAAAGAAAAGCCTACAGTCTGTGTAAATTGTATTGTACAACGTTTAACGGATGTATGCGAAGTTAACTGGCCCGCAACTAAGAAGGTCAATGTAGATATTGCAGACCGAATTGCTCGTGTGTGTAAAAAATATTCTGTATTTCTAATACATATTTCTACCGATTATGTGTTTGATGGTTCGAGGGCACCCTATTTGCCGGAAAGTGAAACAAATCCCCTCCAGAATTACGGTATTTCAAAGTTAATTGCAGAGAAGCGTGTATTGGCTTCGGGTTCTCTAGCAATGATTATTCGCGTGCCTGTTTTGTATTGCGATGCTCTAGAAAATCTAGAGGAGAATGCCGTAACTGTAATTGGAAAGAAAGTCCTCAATCAGATTGATTCAGTAAAGGAGGATAATTGGTCAATCCGGCGACCGGTATACATTCCCGATTTTTGCCATTTCATTTTGACTTCTATAAAAGAAAAGAGAACGGGAATCTATCATTTTTATAATCCGATAGATAAAACCACTAAGTATGAAATGGCTCTTATGATAGCAGCGGAGTTGGGTGTTAATGCTGATCATATTCAGCCAGAAGGAGCACCTTCTATTGTGAATGGGGCCGCACGGCCGTATGACACACAGTTAGTAGATAATAAATATAATATTAGTGCGTATACATTTACGCCCTTAGCGGAAGGAATTAAACGGGCTTTCAAGCATCTTCACCATCCACCCATTTTTAAGAATCCTTCCAATGTCTTCCTTCTGCTAGACTTAGATGGAACTCTAATTGATACAGAAGGACTTCATTTTCACGCATACAAGGGCGCATTCGCCAAGTGGGGATATACATTTGATGAGGATGATTTCCAAAAATTAATTCATCATGGAGTTTATCCCAATCACCACAATCTAGCCGAAATACGCGAAGTTAAAAATAAGAATTTACGATCTTTTCATGGGGAAATTCAATGGATTTCGCAAGCAGATGTTTTTCTTAAGAAACTATTAGCAGCTGAAGTAAATTTTGCTATTGTTACAAATACTGGTAAGGAAAATGTTGAATTCTTCAAGCAGAAGTTGCCACTTCTAGCACAAGTAAAGAACTGGATTACACGCGAAGATACACCTCTCGGAAAACCGCATTCTCAGCCATACGAAGAGGCAAAGAATAGATTCTGGAAGGAGGGACAGACAATTATTGGATTTGAAAATACGCTGATAGGATTGCGTTCTCTTGAGAAAGTAACTCGATGTATTTATTATGTAGGCCTAGAAAAGAAGGAAGATGTCTTTTTAATTGATGATTTTTCAAAGGTAAAGTGAAGCATAATACATGGCGATGAAATAACTGTAGGCTGTTTTGAATTTATTTTCTTTAAAACAGTGTGCATTTCCCAGCCAAATGGAAACTACAAGTTGACTAATAAAGTCATTCTTTGCTAGAGGTTGCGGCACCAATGTAGGAATCTCAAGTGTGATGTTGGAACCACTTATATCTTGATACGTGACTTCCCTAGCATCAAATGCATCATATCCGCTTAAGGCAAATTTTACTTTTGCAAAATCGTATTCGGGAAGACCAAATATATCATAATCTCCAAAGTATCCGCGGGGATCAATAAAGACAAGATCTTTCTTTTCAGAATTATATAAAATATTATTAAACTGGCAATCACCATGAATTGGTGTAAAAATATATGAGTTCTGACTTTCAATAAATTTATTTGCTGCTCTTTGAAGAAGTTCAAGATTTTCATGAAAATGGCGAATAGGAACACCATTTACAGATTTTATGAATGTGTAGTCATTTAGAATATCTTTTACTTCAGAATATCGTTTCTTAAGTTTGTCAATCATTTCTGAATGCAGAGCCTTTTCATAGACTTCACGTGAAACAATTTGCGTTTCTGTTTGATGAAGACAATGAAGATATGTCTCTATCTGTTGAAGAATGTCCGCTTTTTTATTCTCTGTTAAAAACGGAAAGAGTTGAAATAGCGGTTTATGTTCAGGTAAAAATCTCATCACATATGAGGTATCAGATTCTTTCAACAACGTTGGCATTGGAAGACAATTGTGCTTTTGGACAAACTTGTAAAATATTATTTCTTTCTTGATTTTTGCTTGGCCATATGGTGTCTTAGCCTCTTTCTTTATTTCATCATCTAGAAGATATAGATTATTAAATAAAGAGCCGTAACCTTGTTGGCGTTCTAGCTTAACCCACATTAATCATAGAAACTTTAAAGTATTAGAAATTACACGCAAGACTAGAAAAAGATTTATAGAAATTTCTGTTTTCGTAAAGCGAACACACCAGCAATTGCCACAGCAATTGAGACTAATACTATAACAGAAGAACCAAACGTTTCTTTCTTAAAAATCATATGACTCAATTCAACATCTGACGGCAAATCACAAATATGACACACATCTTTTGTTCTAATATCAGATAAATCCTTTCCAGCATATGCCTCATCTTGGTCCAAATTTAATGACTTGTTAAATACTATATTAAAATCAGGATGAGTTTGTGCGTAGAAGCCTGCGAACCAGTCAATATGATGCTGGATAGGAAAGCATTCTGATAAGAGTTTTTGAGCACCTGTACGAGAAATAAAGTAAGAATTAAAACCAACAAATTCCTTACACTTTAGCCACTTATTTTCTTTTTTGCCTTCATCGGGATACGGTGTATTGGGACCTGCTCGGCAGCGAAGATTCCCCACCGACCAGATAGACCAGTTATTTGAATCATGGAGCCATTCATTTTCTTCATATAAGCGACGTATACGAGCCCAATCACCGGGCTGCAAGACAAGGTCATCTTCAACTATAAAAAACACATTTTCGTGGCTTTTTACAAGGTTCTGCCAGAGTGTTATATGGCTCAAAGCACACCCAACGCCACCAATAGAATCCAGCATATCATGACTTCTGCGTGTATGGTTTTTAATGTTAAAGCGGCAAAGAGTTGAAACACGTGTATCAGTATCAATTGAAATAGCGGAGCCATTAACAGCCGAAAAACGCTTTAGATTTGGAATACGCTTAGTCTCAGGCTGAGCAATCATACGTTCCCAGCGTTCAGTACGTTTATCTAGATTAATACAAAATGATTTTACTGAGTCAATTGACCACATCTAATAAAGTTGCGGTTATTTATCGGCAAAATATTCTGTTAAATCAACGTTTAATTTCCGTTCATGCTGACTTAATTTGATATAGGGTAATTCACGCATACTCTTATGGTCCTTTAATTTACTAGCAAAACACGCTTTCTGTTGTGTATCCGTCCACTCATTTTTATTACAATCATAAAAGAACTTATGCATTGTATCTTTGGACTCAATAATGTAGATTGAAGCATTTGAGTGGAGATTCTTTTGTAGAATTCGCTGTAAAGCATAGTGCTGTGTAAAATAGGTATCGGTTACTTCAACTGGATTTGAGTTTTCGCGACCTAATCCCCAGTTTACACCATCTTGAATAATAAATTTCTTATATTCCGCCATACCATTTGTTACAGCTCCATTGTATTCATCAAACCATAATTTGATAACAGGGCTGTTTTCAGGAGCCATTATGAACCAATTTTCAATATTTAGCGGTGTCTTTGCTTGAAATGCCGTTAATTCGCTCTTTCTAGCAATAGACTCATTGCGAATTTTATCAATTGACCCTTTCTCATTAATAATAATAGACGCATCCATCCAGCATCCCCCGTGATTTTTAAGAAGATATAGACGGTACCAGTCGGCTTGATGCTGGGGCAAAAACTGGCTGAAGTTTGCCGGTAAAGCAGAGTCCGGGATATAATCCTTAATTGTGGTGGCATTTAGAAATCGCACATCCCATCCTTCTAGTCTTTTTGCGTTATAGGTTTTCATTTGCTGGATCATCAGCGGTGGATCTTTATCCCAATATTGCCAGATAATCTTCGGTATCTGATAAGGGCGTTCTTGTGATTTTACTAAAAAAAGAATAACTGACAATACTATAATTGACAATAGCAGTATTGCTAGTAGCGATTTGCTTTTCATGTTTCCCTATTTATGACTGATTAATTTGTTTCAAGATATTGCTTCCAATTAACTGGAAGTTTACGGTTTAGACCGTTTATTTTTATATAAGGAAGTCGGCGGAGACTTTCAAAATCTGAGTATTGTTTGATTAAACATTCTTTTGTTTCTGCTTCTTTTTTATTATCGCATAAAAAGTCTACTTTTAACATAGTTTCTTCGGCTTTATTTACTATAATAGTAGGGTTTCGCACAATTCCTTTTTGAAGGATTCGTTGTATACAAGAATGTTGAGTAAAATATACATCTTCTATTTTATCCTCAGTTCTCCCACAACTTGTATTTACTCCCTCTTTCCATAGCATTTTCTTGTAATTTAGGAAATCCATCCGTATTGCGATATCATATTCTGTAAACCATGCTTTAATCATTCGGCTATTCTCGGGTGCCATAATAAACCAATTTTCAACATTGAGAGGTGTTTTGAATTGGAAAAGTGTTAATTCACTTTCTTGTTGAATAGATTGTGAATGTAATCTGTTGATTGCATTGGGGTCATTTATTATAATAGAAGCATCCATCCAGACTCCTCCATACTTTTTTAATAAGTATAAGCGAAGCCAATCCGCTTTATGAGCTGCTTCAAGTTTGCTATAACCCGGTGGAAATTCAAATGGCGGAATATATGTGGCTACTGTATTCTCATTAAGATAGCGAATTGTCCATCCTTGTAGTTTTTTTTCATTATTGTCTTTTATCATTTGAATCGTCGGCGGAAGTTCTTTATCCCAGAACTGCCAAATAACTTTCGGCAGACTATAGTCTGATTTAGTTGGCGAACTCTGCCATATGAGAAAAAGAGCGACAATAAGAAATAAGAGAATTAAGATACTGGACAATTCAATTTTCTTCATCCCTATTGTGTTGTTATATAAAAACTCTGATTAGCTTTGGGCATATCTGTGCCCTGTAAAGTAGCACCTTCTGCCATTGTGGCATTCAACCATTCTAGCAGATTAGTCCATGTTACCGGCTGCTGGTTATTTAGAATCTGATAATAATGACGATTATCTACATATAAAGGGTCTTTAGAATCAGCAGAATCGCAGCGATAATTGGAGCCTAACCAGGTTCCCGCAACAGGTTCAGGTGTAATAGCATATACAGTTTGGTGCTGTTGTAATCTACAATTATACCAAATCATAGGATATAAGCGATAAATCATTTGCCCGGACTTCTACTTTACACACGGCTAGAATATCCGTCTGTCTTTTTCTGTCCATTATCGGTGGCCGCCCGAATCGCCTTTTGCTGCCGGTCGTATTTGGTCGGATTATTGAACTGACGAGTGCTGACGGCTGAATTGCGGGAATCCTCCAGGGCACGGCAATCAAAAGGCTGATTACGCACTGTGGCTTTTGGCCGATTTACTTCACTGAGAATTTTTTCCTCTTGCACAGTAAATCCTTTCTGCTCAGGAAATTCCTGCTCCATTTGCTGACTAAGCGTTGCGGGTGATTGCGGCATATAACGCTGCTCTTCGCAGTACTTTGTTGTAAGACGGTCAAGTCCTTTCAAATCACTTTCTCGGTCTACAGCTCTAGCAAAATCAGCATAAGGCATATCAGTGGAAGCACGTCCACCCATGCGTAAGGGATTGGCTGCTACACCCTCTCCACCTAGACCAGAGCCACGGTCGCCTGTAAAATAATTTGTACAGATTCGCGTAAAGGGACGGTAGTCAGTTGGCAGGGCTCCTTCCTGTCGCGGAAGAATGTACCGATTTGCTAGAAGAGTGGGGTCCCAATGGCTTTTTAAGCATACGTCGGGAAAGGCTTCTTCTAGCGAATTAAAAGCATCTTTTCCACGTAAAGGCTGTTCATCATATGGATTACGCGATGGACAATAAAGTACATGTGTATTTTTGGTTAATTCAGCCATGCTCTACTTAGGAGGAGCAGAAATTTTGGCTACAACATTATTTACTCCCGTATCAAGAGTACTTGTTTTCTGTAATTGGTCAATTGATTCTTCAACCTGAAGGGTAATATTAAATTCACAGTCATTATTATTAATAAGATTGCCAAAGCGGTCGACCCATTGGAAATGGAATTTGTCCAATTTTCCTAGCACCGGATTGAATATTTTGGGTGCTTGAATGTATGTCTGCGAAAAATTTCCGAATGTATTCAGAAGAAGTTTGGCGAAATAGCGTGAACTTTGTCCAAATGTGTCTTGGGAACGATTCAAGTATTCCTTTTCACTAATATCAATTGTATTCATGTCCACCTCATTGTTCATTTTAAGATAAATATAATCGTCAATAATACGAATAAATGTTGTTGCTGTTTGCTGTGTTGCGAATGTTGTATCTATCTTATCAAACCCTAAGTTCCAACCCAGACCCCATTCATCAAAAGCATTCGTATACGGAGCGATGAGTGATGATTTAAATCGGATTTGAAAGGGAATAGGGTCGCTAAGACGAGAACGTTTTAAGAAAGAAATAGGAAGAATACCTTGGTAGCGAATATTTACATAATTGGTTAGACTTACAAGTGCGTTTGTTGCTGCAGAATTTACAGTAATTTGATTTGCTTGAATATTATTATAAAGTGTAACGTATTGTGTTAGGGCTGCTCTAAAAGCATTAGCAACAGTCGTACCATCGAAGGTTTCACCGAGATATGTTGCTGAACCTAGACCTAAGCCAAATGATTTTTTTACTTTGAATGAATTATTAAAACGAATAAGTGCTAAAGCATAATTACGACTAAAAAAATTTCCATTAGTATATCGCAGATATTCATTTACTATATTTCCATTACTGTCTATACTCATAGCAGGAGTTCCACCAACTAGCAAGTCTAAGTCCTCCATTAATTCATTAAGTGTTAAAACTCCAAAATCTGTCCAATTTTTCCCAATAATACGTAGACCCGACGTAAGTTTAGCAGTTGGAACATATCCCCGAATATTCACAACATTAGAACTATTTTTTCGAATTACAACATCGTGTATATAAGATAGGAAATTGTATCCCGAATCGTCATCTCGGGCTTTATACACTGTTCCTTTTTCTTGTCCCCACAAGGCAGAATCATTCGCACTTGTTTTATTATAATCTGATATACGGAGTGAACCATATCTAGCATCATTTGATATAACAGTCTGGCTCCTATTAATAGAATCATCGTATAAGAAGATTTGTGTATCTGCTAGTTCGCCTGAAATTCCAGTAATTGTTCCGTTACCAAATCGACTAATATCTAGAGCAGGGTCAGATAGTGTTACCGCTGATGTTCGAGCAGGATTTACATAACTTATCTTTGTAATCAAATGCACAGGAGGATTATTTGGTGCTAGTAGTTGAATTTTAAAACTATCTGGATTTGATGATTGATATGGAGTATTACGTTTTGTCAAGATATAATTATATTGATAATTAACTAATAAATTAGTGTCTGTAGATTTATATTTGAAAAGTTGTTTTGTAAATGATAATGCGTAAAATGCTCCGAGTGTTCCATCTTCATTCACAGGAATAGCAGAATATGTATTTTCTAGTGGTGCTGGTGGATGATTACCTGATGAATCAACATATGGATCATATGAAGGCGGAAAGGGCTTTAAAGGAGGCGGTGTTCCGACAATCTCGTATGTATAATATGTACCCCATTCTGGATTACGATTTCGCAAAGGTTCTAATTGACCGGGTATAGCAGGAGTAAACTGGCCTATTTGTACGATTTTACTACGCTGAAGCGTCATCAACGGTATTAATACACCAGAAATATCAGTTGGGTCTATGTCTAAAATATCTGCTGTTCGATAAATTTTCAGATATTTTACTCGGTTATTATAATATTGAAGATCCACAGAAGGTTGATTGAGACCATTCTGTAGGAAAGGCGAAGCTGTAAATGTTGGATTTATATAGGCAAATTTAATTACAAATTCTTGAATACTACAGAATTTATCATATGGAACTTGAAATGTAAATCCTGTAGCACCGCTTGCATCACGACCAAAATATAATGTGTTTGTATCAGATGGATCATAAACAAAATCAGGAGGTAAAGGATTATAACTACAATCGTATGTAATAGCCGAAGGATTATCGCATAAATAAAGAGGCGAACCAACTACTTGCTTTGGTTTGTCTGTTATTAGCCAATTACTATTTGGGTCAAAACTAGCATTAAATGTATTTGTTATACTGCTACAATGTAAACCAACTGTACTATAAGATAGTTTTGCTGTGCTAGTATATATTGTTTGTGTATTTACTACGGTAGATGTTACAGGAAAAGTAGTAATTGTTGAAATAAATGGGGCAGCATTAGAATATATTAGATTTGTTTGCTCTCGTGGAATAATAATCATCTCAGGATTTGTAACAGAATTAGCAATAAATGGATTTATTATTTTAAAAGTTGTTTTTTCTGTAGGGGCTAGATTAAAACTTGAAACATTTGAAGATGATAAATATGTATTATTTGTACTAACATTTGTAATAAAATTGGATGAATTTGAATAGAACCACAGACTTTTATCTCGTGTTGTTATATTTGAGCCAATACTAGCAGAAGTTGGTCCCAGTTTTTTGAAACTGTATGCAGCAGCATTATTAGGGTCATATCCAGTTTCAGTATCCGCTGTTCTTATTAAATAATCTAGATAATCATTGCTTACTTTATTACTATCGTAACCTGCTATAAAATTGGCTGATAAATCATATGTATAAAATTGGTTAGCATAAGTTGCTGGACTACGATTTGTAATTGTACTTAAATACGGCATTTTTCGGAATGCTAAATCACTCGTAACTGGATAGCGTGTTCCATATGGCGAAAAGAGTGTACAATATGGTTTAATAATAAATTGACCAAAATTGTCAGTTTTTGTATGGAGATAAAAATAATATGTATTATTACCAATTACACGTAAATCAATTTCTAAAGATGCTGAACCAGCAGATACTGAATATTTATTGAAATAATTCTTAAGACGTGGATCATATGTTGTACCAGCAACTAACGCATTACTTACATCATACATGAATGCTGCTCTATCGCGATACATATAAACATTAAAATCTACTGGGAAAGTACGATTTGCTTCAGCATCTATACGAAATTTAACATCAAACATATAATTACTTATATCAACTGCTTGCTCATATTTATCCGTATGTAATTCAAAGAATATACGAGAACGATTATCTGGTATAATAACATCAGCAACTTGTACAGTATTTGTTAAAATTGGTTTTTGTTGACGAATATACTTAAGATACTTGTCATTATAGACCATACTATCACTTGTTTCAAACATACTTTGACTAATATCAAACATATAGAAGGTAGGATTAGCTTGGACCGAGGGGTCAAGTAAACATGTGCCATTTGAATCAAAAAAGACTGAAGATAAAATATATGATTCTGAAGCATCTACCATTTGTTTTTGTTCATATGTACGGGGAAGTGTCATATACGACATTGTTTGACGGCACCGGCTTTTAAATTTAAATTGAGAATAAGATATAGGATTTACAGTAAAAGGAATATCAATATATCCTGCCAAATATTCACTTGAATTACTAATATCTATGTAGTTATTTGAGTCTTTTGGTATTAGTGTTGAATAATCATTATACATTGTTAAATTACTTGTTAAAAGCGGCCATGTTCCACTAATATCTGCTGGAAGAACAAGAGATGTATCAATTTGCTTATTGACGATGTTAGCAGTTAATTGTCTAGCATAAATACCTATAATTCCGCTGGCATCATATGTGGATATTTCATTCGCTGTATTTGCCAAGAATGTTCGGGTAAATTTCCCATAGTCAATTGCGAATGAATCAGTTATATTTTGATGAATAAAGGAATAAAAATCTCCTATCGCAGCATTTTGATTTGTTACACTTGCTTGAATTGTAGCATATTGTGATGTAGTATTGCTGCCAGTTGTAATTTGTTTAATTAGCGAATTGCTATACACAAAATTCAAATCGGAATTAATACTTGTATTAATTGACGGTGCTATAATTTTAAAACGTCCAACTGTCGTATCATATGAGCAGGTATACTTATTTGCCAAAAAATAGGTATATGTATTAAGATTTCTATAAGTATCCATAACTGTTTGATTTGCGGCTAGACCTACAACTGCTGTTACATATACATCAGACAATCCGCGGAATCCATACACAATTCGGTCAAAAGGCTGTTCTCCTGTTGCATTTATTGAATCTGTTATATTTACAGTTGTTCCACTCGTATTGGCTGCTAACAATGCTGGTGTATTTAGAGTTAGCAAATTAATTTGAGCCGGGTCTAGCATCATTTCTTTTAAAATTGGATAGTAATACGCTACTGTTGCTTGGTCTCCACTGTAGAATTGATTTGTTAAGCTCGTGGATGCTGAATAGAAATATCGAGCAATAATATCTGCTTTTGTTAATCCACTAGAATAGGTTCCAGTAAGACTATTATATGTATTATCTCCCGGTTGATTGAATAGTTCAGTATAGTCGCCACCAACTTGAAAACGAGCAAGAAAGGCACCTTTTCCTCCACTAATATCTGCAAAGAGCGGTGTCTTATTCAATTGAATATTAAGTTCATTTACTAGACTAATTGCATCATATGTTCCCTGACGAATACTAGAAACAATAACGTTACTTACATCCACGTTGTTTTCAACACGAGCACGACCCAACTCGAGAATACTGAGTGATATATTATTTTTAGCTGGACTAAAATAATAAAATGAAGAAAGAAGTTTCAATTGGGTAATTGCAATGTTTGTAATACTCTTATAGGTTCGGGGAAGACGTATGTAAAAGTCAGTTGGTTGAACATAAATTGTTGTATCGCGGTCGCGACTATTAATCATAATCAATGTTGTATTCTTATTTGTTTCAAACTTTGGCTCGGGTAACTTTGCTGTATCAACAATTTCTTGTGCTTTACCCGATGATGTAGAATCCACATATGAATATTCTAAACTGGGCTTTTCATATTTGCGTCGGTCTTCCTCTTTATTCAGGGATATACTGCCTGCTAAAAATTGCTGAAATCTATTCTGCGGCAACTCAACTGAATCGGAATCTGAACTACTAGCTGTATCGGAACCGGAATCTGAACCAGAATCTGAGTCTGAATCTGAGTTATACGGCTTATAATATTTTTGAGACATGTCCCCTCCTGGCTTACGCTTCGTTTTCATATTGGATAAAAAACGCATTCTGCTAAATAGGGTTGGATGTCATTCGCATCACAAACAAATAGTGGATTTGTAAATAGCATTCAAACACCGACAGATACAGTGCCAAATGCAATTGGATTGAGTGAAATTGGTGCTATCCGTACAAATTTAACAAATGTTCAAAAAATGGTAGATTTTGACACTAAAGCAATCTATACAAATATAATTGGCAAATATGATAAAATTCCGATTCAAGTTATTGATCCGATTAATATTAGCAATACATTCTATGTCGGAGGAACTAGTTTTTCCGGTTCGGGTTCAGGCAGTGGTGGTACAGGAACGTCAATTACAAATGGAACGTCGCATATTGATATTTATAGTAATATCAGTACTGCGACAAATGGCGTTATTCAGATCACTGCTAATAGTACACTTGTAGCATCATTTGATTCGTCTGGTAATTTTTTATATCAGCCTCGAGGTTATGTGGGTGTTTCCACTGGTAAATTCACAGTTAATGGAAATTTTGTAACAACCAGTTTTCAACTAACCAGCAGTATGAATGTTAGTTCAATGTATTTACGTGCTGATGCTTTTGGTAATGGTTTTTGGCATAGAATAGATACGCTTGAAAATTCAAATGTTCGTTTTGCGGCCATAAGCAATGGTCCTTCAGCGTGGCAACAGGGATTTCAATTTACAAATCTAAGTACAAACCTAGGAAACGTAAGCACTCTTGGATTCATCGATGGAAATGGAATCTGGAATATTGGTCAACCCGATTATGTTTTGAATGCTGATTTGAAATCATCTAATGATACTCTAGTTGCTTCAAACATTCGGTTCAAGTCAGCAACAGGGAAAGTGGGATATTTTTTAAGAGCTGCAAATGTGTACGGAGATCTTGAATATGTTGCTGCAGGTAATTACAACACAACTATAACTGACCAAATAACATCTGCTAATAATCTTACAACTGTTCTAGCAGAAGACCATACTGTGTCATTTGCCATAAATGGAGGAGAAGTCGCTCGGATTAATTCCAACGGATTTTTAGGTCTAGCAAATCCACTTCCTCAAGCAACTCTTGATAATTCAAATGCGACCATTCTACGGAGCACACTTCAATTAACTCAGTTATATCCAGGATATTCTGCTAGAAAGGGGTATTTGCTAACAGCGATTGATGATGCGGGAACAGCAACTTGGCAGAATATTAGTAGTATTTCAGATGGTAACGGAAATTCAATTACAATTGGTGCTGTAGGAGCACCTGTTGCCCTTGTTGTTAATGGACAAAAAGTCCTGTCAGCTACAACAACAAGTAATTTAGTAGCAAGTGGTGGCGCGGCGACTGCTACAATGGATGTAAGCGGTGTTGTAATCGCTCAGCAATATCGTGGCTATGATGATACGATTAATTTTACTAAAGCGGATGGAAGTGTTCAAGCAGTGTTAACAGCAGCAGGAAATCTTGGAATAGGTACGACAATACCCGGGTCTATGTTAACAGTTGCTGGAAATAGCTATATTGGTGGAAACCTTACAGTAAATACATCTTTACGAGGGAATCAACAGATAATTGCTGGTGTTGGATTTATTGGAGATGGTTCGCAAATTACTAACATAAATCCTATAAATGTAGGAACAACATCAAATAATCTAATTACTTTTTATTCAGATACAAGGCAAAATCTTTCTAATCAATCTACACAGACTTCGCAGAATCTATCAACTGCTCTAGGTGTCGAAGCCGATAATTTTATCTTTTTAAGTTCACTTATATCAACTATGTCATATAATACATACAGTACACTTAGTACACAGACATTTAGTGTATGGAGTAGTTTAACATATACATTATTTGGAACTTCCAATTCACTTAGCAGCACACAGGGCCTTCTTTATAGCACACTAAGCAGCGGAACATCTGGTGTGTACAGTAATTTAAGTACAAGTATTTCATTGAATACATCAACATCTGCTCAACAGTTATTCGTAACAAGTAATTATTTCAGCAGTTTTATTTCTTCTGTGGCAGCAACAGGACTAGCAAATACATCCACTAGTATTGCTGGGTTATCAACATTGTTGGGACCGGGATATTATACCACCAGCACAACAACATACAATTATATCAATCAACAGTTCAGTACTGCTTCTAGCAGGTATGGATTAGCGAATGAAGTGACACAGATATTAACCGCGGGGGCTAGTTTTAAACAAATTCATGTTGGTTCATCTCTTCCCAATCCGCAAATTTCAACTTCAGTGTATACGGCTGATATTAGCGGTAATGTGCTTTTTAGAAACGGACCTGTCTATATGAGTACAGTTGTAGGTATTCAATATCCACTTGGTTCTACATTGTTAGGTGCACTTGATGTAAATGGTCTCATTTATAGTAAAGGCCTTGCGTCTAAATCGGTGGATGGTCCTACATTTTATCGTCAGGGCTCAACACTGGGTGGATTTGCTGCGGATAATCGTTTTGTTATAGGACAGTCATCTCTATCTTATTTTGGAACAGGGATAGATATTAGTGGAAATATAAATTTAACCGGAAATCTGTATGTAAATGACAATGAAGTTGTATTATCACCGATGTGGAAGAAAATCGGTTCAAATGTGATTTATACTTCGGGCAATATTGGAATTGGAACTACGGCTCCGCAGAATAGTTTAGATGTTGCTGGAACTATCCGTTGCCAAGCACTTCAGATTGTACGGTCTGTAGATCCGGGAACAGGTGAAGGAACTACTGGGGATGTTGCTTTGGTGAATATTAAAGTTTCTTCACTTATGACTTCAACGCTCAACGGCTTTCCAGCATATCCCATTCGTTCTGGTTGGAGTGACTTATTACTCAAATCGTCTTTGACTACTGTGGCCCAAGTGGTTTGTTCAACGAGTGTTACATTGAATACGTCTTCATTTTTGATGGCTTCTGCAAATCACAATATTGTAAATACTACCGGTTCTCAAAGGGCAGGATATACATATTTAACTGTTAACGGCTATCCGAGCCGGAGCACAATGATTACTGTTGGTTCGGGTGCTGGAGGGTCTGTATCCCTCGGACATCGGATATATGAAGGACCGGGAACCTATACAGTTGCTGCTTGGGCCTACGCGGATTCGGGTTCTGGTCTTGTGGGAATACGAGCAGATGTCTCGGCAACGGGAAACATGCTTTAGGTTGAGCCAACAAGTTCATCCAGATACTGACAGACCTGCTGGAAAAACTTGCGTTGAATAGCTCCGTCGGGAGTCTTCCAACGACCCCGTTCACCCGGCAACTCAATCGTAGCAACTAATTGATTGCCCAATTTATGAAGTAGCTTTTGTTTCTTGTGAAGGGCCAAGAGTTTCTCCACTAGCGTGGATGTTGTACATGCTGGATTGCCAGATTCGACTACACCTACAAAAGCAGGAATAATACCTACGTCAATTACAATCGCCTGTTGAGGAATTTTAACACCATCATTTGTTACAGTTGCCATATCCTTATCGTAGTAGTATACACTGTAGAAATCGTTTCCACTGCGTGCATCCTTTCCAATGAAGAATTTCCAGTTCTCAGGATATGATGTTCCAGCAATCCGAGTACGCTGTGTTAGGTCGGCTGCTGCTGCAGCCCGTGTCCTAAGCAAAGTTGCTGCAGGCGTTGGTTTTACAGCAGCAGCAACAGGTAGAGCTCCTCTTGTTAAGAGTTTATCTCCCATGGCTCTACGTGTATGCTGCGGAACACGGTAATTGGGTACAACTTGTCTAATTGTACGTCCCAAGATATCCATGTTAGATAGCGTCAGTTGCCGACGGGGATTCAGCGGATCCATCACTTCGCGACCCTTTTCTCTTTCATGGCGAATGTGTCTATCCAAATACTCTGCTCGTAAGCATGTTCCAGCACTCGTCTTGATTAGACTTCCCATCTCCTCTTCCGTCATCGCTTTCAAATTCTTTCCTGTAAACGGCTCCTCCGCATTAGCACACTGCGATGAAATCCAATTACGCATTGATTCAGGTGTGCTGATAGGTATTTTAACAGCCTTTCGTGTATAAATCATTGGGGCTCTAGCATCGTAGCCTTCATTAGATGGGCCGCGTTGTATCCGGCGTTGTACACGGCCACCCACCTTTACACATTTTCCCGTTGCTGGATTTAGGATTTTTCCATCAGGGCAGGCATCACTGCTTGAAGAAGGAGTTATAGATGGCCTAGTTAGACCTGAGCCAAAGATAACTGGACGGTCGGGTACTCTACGTACAAGGTCTGGTGCTAAAATAGGAATACGTGACTGCCGAATAGAGCGTGTTATAGCCCGAGCAAGTTGGGGAACAGCATCGTATGTAGGAATTGGTGCTAGACGTGTAAATGAAGTAGGAAACGAGGGTTGGTAATTATTTGACTGTCTGCGTGTAAGTGCTGGAGTTTGAAGTCTTTTCCCGAGACGTCCTCCTGCTTTTACGCAGCGGAGAGTCTGGGGGTTAAAAACTGAACCAGGCGGGCACAGTGACATCCTATATAAGAACGGCGAAAATAAGTATTATCTAGAATGGGTGGAGTTGTTGGTCCACCGCAGTACACAATTGAAGAAGGCGGTCGAATTTTATTTGAACGAATTCAATCTGGCCAAGCATTTGTTGCCGGGAAGTTAGGAACAAGTGAATTAGAAGCCTTACTATGGTTCATAAACCATAAAGACGGAGTCTTCCCTCTCCATATTCAAAAAAATATGAAAATTAATGCTGGTCTTTTTGGCACACGCTGTATTGAAGAATGGTGTGCCTATATGCTGGAAAATGCGGGATTAATGGACGAGATTGTTATGTGGAATCCGATTTCTCCTTTACAAGAACGCTTTTTCATTGAAAAGCATTTTCCACAAATTAAAAAGTTTTTGCCACTTCGCTCATTAGAGCCATTTTATCAGGCAAAAGCGGAGAATCGTTGGAGTCTAGCAGTTCAAACTCCCTTCTGTGTAGTTTCACCGTTTGTAACAACAGTTGAAAGTCAATGGTTGCACCGGGATGAACTTTTTCCTTTTCCGTTATTTGCCACTGATGATTTTCGAGGCTGTGTGTATGTTGGATATTCTCCGCTCATTTGTCAGACTACTGAATTGTGTTCGTGGCCAGATTCTATTTTACAGAAGGGATGGTTTGCCGGAGTTCAATCAATTGTTGATTCTTGTGTAGCAACGGGGGCGAAATTTGTTTTTGTTGGGGCGGGTGCGTTGAGTCTGCCTATTTGCTTTGAACTAAAGAAAAGAGGTATCTCTGCTATACACACGGGGGGTGGAACACAACTTATATTTGGAATTAAGGGGAAACGCTGGTTGAATCACAGTGTAATTGCGGGCTTTTTCAATGATTCATGGGTTTCACCAGCAGTAGCGGAAGTTCCTTCTAATGCGGAAAGAATAGAAGGAGGATGTTATTTCTGAAGTACATTCTGGTTCAGCCATTGCTCGTACCAATCTACGGCTTTCTGGAAATTCATAGAAGGTTGAAACACAATAGGTCGCCGTTCACGCATAAAAGCAAAAACGGGTTGTTGAGGTTGCTTCCAAAGTGTCATCAAGAACATAATGCAGGCGGCGGCTGAACGTTGCATACCAGCAGCACAATGGATTAGAATATTCTTATTGGCATGATGCTCTTTTAGAAGTTTAAAAACAATTTCAGGACTCCATTTTAACATATTGTCAATTTCCGCGTCTTGCAGATTGTCGTCTACGGGTACGCGATAATAGGTCATCTCTTGGGGCAGTTGTATAAACGGAATATCCTTTGTACAATTGAAGATAACTGTTATTTTATTATCCATTAAAAACTTTTCATCTAAAGCTGACCGTATTCCTCCTAACCACAGGCGACCAGGAATGATTTCACTTGCGGCAGAACTGTCCGGACCAATTCGTGGCATCTACTCACGCCTAGTAAATGAATTTCATTAATTTACCGGACATAAATGGAGGCGTTTTATTATAGACGAAAATATATGTTTTTAGCAGTAAGATTGCGATGCCAATACAATATAGAGTTAAGATTATTGGATTTCTAAATGTTTTTGGAATCCATAATTCATCTAATGCTGAATAATTATTACAATTCCCTATCCTAAACTCAATTACATTAAACCAGCAATCAACTCCATTTCCTAAAATAATATTTAAGAGAATAACCATTAACCAAAAACCGACTCCCAGCAGAATATATCGGACGGGTAAAAACAATGAGCACAGCATCAGAAATATGACAACATGATGGGCTAAACGAAGCCTGATATATGTGTCTCTTTGGAATTGATTTAGAGATGACTGATATTTACACTTCCTCGTATATTCATGGAACATAATATTTACAGGCATGTTAGCCACTTTGAATGCATGCTCAATTCCTTCCGGATTTTCCATATGAACATGAACATTATTGTCTTTTATCCGAGCATCTAATTCATAGAGTTTACATTCGGAATTAATACCATTTCTAGGAAAAAGGGAATCATCATTCTGATAATATGTGGCCGTATCAATGAAAAGGAGATTATTCTCTTGGCAACGTTGTTTGAGAAGAACATTTATTTGCTGAGTTGCTTCAATTCGCTGTTCAATGGTTCCTTGAATTGGATACTCTTTTATAGACTCTTTTAGATTCTTTTCATCTACAGGAGGATTAATGCTTTGAACACCGAATTTTACATTGTCAGTTTTTTCTCTGTTTTGTAAAACGGTTTCAATATAAGCATTTACCAAGCCTTCTAGCACATCCTTCGGGTTTCTGCCCTTTTCAATTTGTTTGGCGTAATGATTACGAATATCAATTTCACCAAATACAAAAATAACAATATCATTCTGGCGTACTTCATCGCTGGTGGGATATCTCATATGCTGGTATTCTTTTTTGGCTTTTGGCAGATATTCATTATAATAGGTTTTAGACATTTCTTTCAATTGTTGGAGTGTTGGTTTATCACGTCCAATGCGATGCATTGTTATGGGACCCGTATAATAGACACTACAGATATAATTTGATAAATAGGGTGAACTATAGATTCTCGAATGAGAATCACCAAAAATGTGAATTGAATAGGATGTTTGATTTAGATTCATACCTATATTTAGTTGCGATTTTGCTTACTCTACATCTTGTTACGAATTATCAGCGGATGGTTCTTCTGGAAACATAATCATATTGTATGCTACATCGGCTATATCAGTTACATCATTTGTAATCCAAGCACTTGAAATCTCAAATGAAGGAGTGCTTAGTGTTGCTAGAAACTGCTGAATAGTTGAATTGGGAAGTGGTAGAATATGTTCAGTTGTTGCTGCTAGAACCTGTGTAGCAAATGCCTCCGCCGCCTGTTCTTCAGCATCCGCTTCTTGCTGAATAGCTAGAGTAGCCGCTCGTCGCTTTGCCTGAACATAGTTCCGAATCTTATGATATGTCTTTGCCCATAGTCCCTTGACAATCTTCTTTACAGTTGTCATGTCAGTCCATTCAGAGCGAATGAAATATCTGAAGCGACTCAACTGCACAAGATCAGGTAGAATAGATGTCCAATTTGATAGAATATCATTACGTTCAGTCGCATCAAGGGAAGCAATCCAAAGAGGCATCTCAGTTTCAAGTTCGTCTCGTGAAAGACTAGGAAATAGCGTAGCATACTCCTCAATCATATCCAGCCACATCTCAATGGCATCCGGCAGACCGATTTCCTTAAAGAGGTCACGGCAAGCATAAAGTGTCATCTCCGGACGATTCTTAAGAACCATTTTTGTTAGACAAAACTGTGCCTCTTGATACTTTGTAAGAATATACGGGACTGGCTTCCTGTTCTTACCACACCATGAGTAAATTCCATAGGTTAGATGAATCAATTGGCCGAGTGTAAAGGGGGCATTCGTGGTCGGATTCTTAGGTGTCAGAGGTTCGGGGAAGCCGTAATCTGAATGATGAAGATACATCTTCATACTCTTGATGAGAGTGTCTCCATGAATTCTATAGGTGCAGCGATTCTCAATATCAGTCCACTCAATACAGTTGCTGGGTTCGGGATCTTCCATTGTCTCATAATTCGGAATCGGCAGAATCTTCTTCTCAGACTTCTTGAGTAGCCATGAATTTAGCAGCCGACGCATCTGGTAGCGAATCGCTGTAAACTTATCCCAGATTCGCTTATAAATGAGATATGGCTTATTTGAATTAGTGCGACCAAATGCTGTAACAAACTTCTGTGTCATTTCACTTTCATTAAACTGCTTAAACTGTTGATACGGACTTACTAGTGTGCTAATGTGGTCATTAAACTTACTAAATGGAAGGTCAACTGCTAGACTTGTCCGAATTACATCAACTGAAAGACCTCCTTCTTCCGCTACCTTTGGCAAAAGTTGCTGGAAAATACGGACACAACCTGGCGCACAATGTGTATTATAAAAGTCATCAATTGTAACAGGATTGAACTCGGTATGACTCCGACTGCGATTTAGAACAAAGTATCGGCCGCCTCGCAATGAAACCATAATGTGATTCTCCGCTGCTTCCACAGAAGCCTGTGGTAGAGCCAAAGGCCTCCGTCTTACTGCTGTAACAGGAACAGTTCCCATAGCAAAGGTAGGCAGTTCTCCCTCAATACGTCTCCGAGTAATCTCCTGCTCGGACAACTCTTCTACGGGAATGGGTAGTGGAGGCGGCGGGAATTCAATATTACTTAGAAGACCAAATGACAAGGGAGAACCCACATTACTGAAATCAAGCATTCTTGCAACAGGTTGGTTCTCAGACATTTTCACTGCTTACCTTATTTAGGTGGGCGTTTTCAATTTTTTGTAGCCGGCGTTTTCTATTAGCAAAGATGACCTTCGGACTACTGTAGACCTGGTATATAATGTCCGATTCCTTATCTTTCCATAGTCGTCCCTTTACGGGAATTAGGTCCTTTGTATAAAGCTGATTCTTTACGGCTGAATACAATAGATGTTGTTTTGTATGCTCAAGATATACCCATTCAAGTTCTGGCAGATTAGCTATAAATTCTTTCTTAACAACTAGGTCCTTATCTGAATCAATCTTGTTATAAATATTATGAAGTTCGCAACCTGAACAGCTCACCATCTGACGAGCAGGGCACTGCTTATAGATC
>Ga0214919_10002718_pt1 | contig 27428 bp, 28 predicted proteins | sample LL1503_MetaG_FD_177994 | JGI IMG/M metagenome (GOLD analysis project Ga0214919, IMG submission 177994) | Freshwater microbial communities from Lake Lanier, Atlanta, Georgia, United States - LL-1503 | ecosystem: Environmental > Aquatic > Freshwater > Lake | place: USA: Georgia | collected...
CGAAAAAAGTGCTATGACACGTCTTTCTAATGATTATGAAAGTAAATTGCTTATGAAAATAAAAGAAAATTTTAATGATAATCAACAGCAATTATTTGTAGCAAGTTTTTATACTTTTTTAAATTATGATTCGAAAAAAGATTTTGTTGTTGATTTCGACAATGTTTGGAAATGGTTAGGATTTTCAAGAAAAGACCCTGCTAAAAGATTATTAGATAAACATTTTGTTGAAGAGATTGATTACAAAATTGAAAAAAGCGCTCCACCGATCGGTGGAGCGAGTTTAGAACCTATTAATGGAGGTCAAAATAAGGAAAAAATTATGTTAGGATTTTCAAGAAAAGATAACGCTAAAACAGTCTTAAATAAATATTTTGTAGAAGAGGTTGATTTCAAGGTAAATAAAACCGCTCCTGCAACTTCAGGAGCGAGTTTTGACCCTGTTCACGGAGGTCAAAATAAAGAAAAAATTATGCTAAATGTAAATGGGTTTAAAAAGTTTTGTTTAAAATCTGGAACTAAAAAAGCAGACGAAGTTCATGATTATTATATTAAATTAGAAGAGCTTTTACAAGAAACTGTAAATGAAGAAACTAATGAACTAAGAGAACAACTTTTATTAAAGGAAGAAGAAAAAAAGTGTGTTGAAAATCACCTTATAAATCTTCATGAAAAACATATAAAGCTTGAAGATAATCATAAACGACTAGTAAATAATCGAAACAAGCATACACTAAAAAAGGGAAAATGTTTATATATAATTCGTGATGCAGATAAACCAATTGTGGACGGTATATCTGATTATATATTTGGATATACAGGACAACTTTCTGTTCGGGAACAAACTTATTATTCATATATAGATCCGGTATTTGAATATGTAATATTTACTAATGATAATAAATTTCTTGAAACTTGTATTAAGAAAAAATTTAGAAATTTACTTAAAAACAATGAAAGAATAAAACAAATAAATATTGAGGATTTAATAAGTTTTGTAGAAAGTACAGCTGTTTTAATGAATTGTGATTTTACATCTCATCGAAATATAGAAGAACTTTATGTAGATGAAGGAAAAGAAGAAACTAAAGAAACTAAAGAAATTGAGAAAGAAAATGACGAAAAAGACGTTGAAGATGAAGAAGATGGAGACGATGAAGAAGATGATGAAGAAGGTGAAGTTGAATGTATTTCTGAAAATGCTAGAACATGTACAAAGTGTAAAAAAAATCGGGATGTAAAATGTTTTTCAAAAGATAGAACAAAAAAAAGTGGATATCATACAACTTGTAAAGTTTGTGAAAAAGAAAATAAAATTGAATATCAAAAAAGAAAAAGAATGGAATTCGTTGCTTTAAAAGAAAAAAATTGTACAATATGTAATCTAGTAAAAGATATTTCATTATTTTCAAAACATTTATATAATAAAGATGGATACGTAAATAATTGTTATGAATGTATTAGAAGTATTACAAATAAATTGCGAACGACTGATAAAGAATCCGGTATTCGATATAAGTGTAATAATTGTGATAAAGATTATGCACGAAAGGATTCTTTACTTAAACATGTAAAAACTGAAGCATGTCTTAAGAAGAAGGAATAGAATAATAATTTATGTAATTTTTTAAACTAACACTAAGTTTAAAAAATAATCAAGTAGTAATAATTAAAAAAACAATATTATAAAAAAATAATACTATTTATAATAATAAATGAAAAGTAACTGTATTTTTGTTTCTGTAGCGTCTTATAGAGATGCTATTTGTTCTGATACGATAACATCTTTATTTGAAATGGCTCATAATCCTGAAAATATTTTTATTGGAGTATGTCAACAAAATAAAGAAGGTGATTATGATTGTGTTGAAAATATAAATGAAAAATGGAAAAAAAATGTCAAAATTCTTCGTCTTTCTCATAATGATGCAAAAGGACCTACATATGCACGATACTTATGTAGCACTTTATGGGATAATGAAGAATTTTATTTTCAGATTGATAGTCATACAAACTGTGTAAAAAATTGGGATATTAAGTGTATAGATATGATAAATGAAATAAAAATGAAAGGATTATCTAGAAAACCTGTATTAAGTCATTATCCTCGAGAATTAATTGAATATAAAGATTATAATGAAGAAGTTGATCGCACATTTTTACCAAGAATTTGTAAACCATTTTTTAATACAAGGGATATGATTTCATTTATGGCTAGTGAGTTAATTGATTCTAAAGGTGAGTATCATTTAACACCATTTTCTGCTGGTGGAATGATATTTTGCGAATCATATTTTTTAAAAGAATTACCATATGATCCAAATTTACCTTATGTATTCGTGGGAGAAGAAATTTTACATAGTATTCGTTTTTATACGAATGGATGGGATATTTTTACACCAAAAGAAAATATAGTTTTTCATAAATATACAAGAAAAGATGAACCTAAAATTTGGACTGATAATCCATATTATTCTGATATGGATGGTTTTAATAAAATTAAGTATATTATTGGACTTGAAAAAGATTTAGAAAAGGTAAAACCAGAAATGAGAAAGGATATTGAATTATATGGTTTAGGTAAAACAAGAACTCTCCAAGAATATTATGATTTAACAAAAATAGATATTGAAAATAGAAAAGTTTTAAGTAATTTTTGCAGGGACGATGACATAGGTTCATTCGATGATATAGAAAAATCGAATGAAAAAAATTGGAGTGTAGAAAAATATAAAAGTTGTAGACATGAACATAGTAGTTCTTCTACTAAAAAAAATACAATTATTTATATTACTATTATAATATTCTTAATTTTAAGTTTGATAATTAGTTTAATTATATTTATAAAGTGACAAAAATTATAAAACAACAAACATGTTTTATAACTTAAATTTAATTCTTTTCATCCTTTGATAAAAAAATAAGTGTCTTCTTTTCTCTCTTCTTTCTACTAGTTGGATTCCACCAACCATCTTCATCTTTTATATAAAATCTTGTACTAAAAATTGGCCATGGAACTGGGTAAGTAGTTAAATAATCGTTGATTTGTTGAGGCATTTTATTCTAAATACTTAGAAACAATTCTTTAAATCTATTTTTTTGATTTTTCAATTACACGTTAGCATTTACATTTACTATATTTAAAAAAATTATTATATTTTTATTATTAATAATAAATATAATATGGATGATGAAGATAATTGGTTTATGAAATTTTTAGAAGAAGAAAAAGAAGAAGAAAAAAAGAAAGAAGAAGAAGAAAAAAAAAGAAGTAGTAATTCCGAAACAGGAAAATCAAACAAAAAAAGAAAATATGAAGAAAAAAAAGAAGAACCTGAAGAAAAAAAAGAAGAACCTGAAGAACCAATTTATTTACCTAAATTAGATTACCCTCTTACAAAAAAAATTACAAATGTAATTCATATTGATACTGTTGATTTTTTAAAGGCTTTAAAAGAATCAGTTGATATGTTTATAAAAAATGTCGGTGATGATGACATTTTTTACGTTTATGATTATGATGATAAAGATAAGGATTCATCAAATTATTGGGTCCAAAATATTGTTTTAAGATGTTTTTTTGAAAATAAAGTAAAAATTAAAAAAATTTCAGAAATTAGTAAAGAAGGTGATTATTCTGATATTAACATGTTACTTTTTGATGATATGATTTATTCAGGAAACCAAATATCTAAAAAGATAAGTGATATTAAAGACAAATACAATTATAGTATAAAATTTTTTTTAATCATTCCTTTTTCAAAGTATAGCGGTATAAATAAATTGTTAAATAACAACTATGTTTCCGACGATTCTAATAAGATTGAATATATTATTGATGATATAAAAATAGTATACAATCAATTAAAACAAAGTTCTATAAGAGAAAAAACAAACATATTTACAAAATATTTATTTTTTTCAGATGAAATAGAAGAAACTGACGTTATAGTTTATTTTAATCATAGAATTGCGGATCATGGAGATTCGTTAAATCAAAATAAATTATATTCGGATTCTGAAAACTTTGTTAGTAATTCAATATTACGACCAGATGCTTCTCTTAGAAAAATATCTGTTCCAAGAATTTATAAAAAAAATAGTATTGATAACAGTGTTGATAGTAGACTTTATGATTATGAACCTACTGATAGTAAGTATAATCATACTGAATTTTTAAATTTTTATTTTAAAAAATACATAGAAGAAACAAATTGTACAAAAATAGAAGAATTAATAGATGATCGTAAATCGTACAAATTTCTTCCTCCCCCTCCCAAAAAAGATGGAAGAAAAAGAAAATCAAAAAGAAAATCGAAAAGAAAATCAAAAAGAAAATCGAAAAGAAAATCAAAAAGAAAATCAAAAAGAAAATCAAAAAAAGGAAATCAAAAATATTACTTATAATTCGTTTTCAATCTTTTTTAATTTACATCTTTTATGAATTTGAATAGATTCTTCTTTTTTGTCATATGGTACAATTTTTAGAATACATTTTGATTTTTTTCCATAGAATGGTTTAACACACCCAGAATGTTTTTTAGATTTTTTGCAAGATGACTTCTTTTTTCTTTTTTCAACAATACATTTTGAACGAAATATTTCAAATCTATCTCTAACATCTTCATATGATAAATTTGATTTCTTTTTTAACATTTTATTGACAACCTCATGTAAATTATAAACATATCTAGAAAATGTTTCACGATTTTTCATTTCATCCATCGTTATAGGTAATTTTTTAAAATTGATAGACAGATTGTCTCTGCAATATTTACATGGTAAAATATATTGTAAGCTTATTATAAAATCTCTATATTGTTTTTTAGTTACAATACTTGGATTATTTGGGTAATTAAAACTCATTGTATGTAAAAAAAACCAAAATATTGGACCCCATACAGATGTTAACATTCCATCTTTACTGTTATAATCTTCATGTGAAAAAATAGAATTGTTTTTAGGTTTAAGTTTAGGAGATTTTTTTTTCATCTTTTATTATTATATAGAAATAATAAAAAATAAAGTTTTTGTTTTTACGTGTGTAAATCTTTATAAAATCCTTGTTTTTCTTTTTCTTGTTGTTCAAACATCATTTTATTAATTGTTGCTCTAGTTTCTTGATCTAAATCAGATATATTTGCATTTGGTGGACGTACAAGTGATAGGTCGATTTTAGGTTCACCCTTAATAACAACATCCCACCATTCATCAAATTTCTTTTTGTCTAATTCTACAACCAGTTCTCTAGTATCGTCATTATTTATAAACCAAGTACAATTTTCAACTTTTATTATACTAAATAATTCTCCTTCGAAAATAACAGAACCGTTAGTCTTAATTGAAATTTTATCTGGATTCAAATCAACCGAAATATTCTTACTTTTCACATTCTCAGATATTGGGAAATATAAAGTAACATCCTTGGCAGCCTGAGTCCATTTATAATGTTCAAAATCATAACCATTATCTTTATTTGGTGGTAAACCTTTCGATTCTTCTTCTTTTTTTTCAGAAGATTCTTCGATTTTATTTTCGTCTTCTTCAATAGTTTCGATTTTCATTTGTTTATGTATAATTTTTATTTTTAAATCTATATTTCATTTAAAAAGAATGATAATTAAAAAAAACAAATAAAAATGATAGTATCTCATTCTCCAATTTTACAGTATGTTTTAGATAAAATTGGTAAATGTAATATATTTGAATATGGTATGAAAACGTATAGTACAAAATTATTTTCAGAAAAGGCTAATAAATTGATAGCAGTTGAAATGCAAGATGAAAGTTGGTTTAATAAAATGTCTCAAAAAAATGAATTTGGAAGTAATACAGAATTACGATGTATGATTGGTAAAGATTCTGCGATTGATTTTTTTAAAAGTTTAGATTTAAAATTTAATATTATTTTCGTTGATGGACATAATGAAAGTAGATGGAAATGTATTAATGAAGCTTTTGGAAAATGTGATATAATTATTGTGCATGATACAGAAAAGGTATCTCCATACAATTGGAATTTAGTAAATTTACCAGAAAATTATTTTTGGTTAGATATTAAAATGTATAATCCGTGGACTTCAGTCATCACAAATAATAAAGAATTAATTTCAAGTTTATGTAAAGACATGAATGCAAAAATTAGATATTTTTTTTAAATATATTCCTTTATTTTGTCAATCGATTTTATTAGTTGTTCCTTTATATTTTCAATATTGGGTTTATTAAATGTTTTGCAAGAAGATATCACTTTTTCGAATGATGTATTATTATCTAACTTTAAATCAGGTGATTTAAAATCAATATCGAAAACAGAATAATAATCTCTAAATTTAAATGAACCTTGCATTCTATGAATTGCGATATCTGTTTCTCTTGCTGAAAAAATAGAATTATTTATTCCAAAAGAATCTGAAATTACAGCACCATGTAATGAAGATGAAATAATATTTTCACAAGAACAGCATTGTTCTATAACTGTTTCTATGTAATTTCTAGGATCAATAAGAATTGTGTCTGGATTATTGAAAATATTAAAATTTTCAATTGGATTGTCTCTCATATTAACAATATCAACATAGTTTGGAAAAACTCCTAATTTATACTTTTTTTTCTCCTTATTTCGTGGTTTGTAAATTTTGTTTAAAATTAAGCCTCCATCCCCAAGAGCTGTATTAGTTGTGTCATTAACAAACTGTTTAGCAGTTAATTTACCTCTTAAAGCTATTGGGTCGTATTTAGTATGCAACATATGAACGTTATACATCATGGCTGAACTCCAAATTAAGGCACTCGTATTTCTATCTATTGTATGTAAAATTGAGCCTATTCCATATAATTGAGGATTATTTGGTTCGTAAATAGCGTTAATCCCAAATGGATAAAGTAAATAATTTGTGAGAGTATCGCCTACATTTGTAAATCGTCCATCGGGAGTTGTAATCCAAAAAGCTTTTATTGTTTTCATTTTTAACTATGTGAATTTACTTTTTTAAATTCAAAATATATTTTACAAAAAAGTGAGTAATTTAAAAAAACGTTAAAAGGTTTTTAAATTACATAAAAAGTTTCCATGCATCTGATCTACAGAAAACACAAGATGGGTTGTATTTTAACCATTTTTGAATACATTCTGTATGAATGGCATTTTTACATTCTGGGCATCTTGAAAGATCTGTAGATAATTTTTCATAACACACTGGGCAATCATCACCTAAATTTCTCTCTTCGCTTGTAGAAATAAAAATACTTATATCTTTTTCAAACATTACTTGCAAAATATCATATAATCTAATGATATCTACATTGGATAGAATAAAATTTGTGAAAAAATTTAAGTCCTTACTTTGTAAGATTTTGATAAATATAAAACATATGTGTTTACAATATATACTTTTAGAAGAATTTATTTTACAATCCATACAACTACACATCATATGATTGTAATTGATTCGAATTTTATATATATTATTAGTTGAACCTGAAATAGTAATTTCATTTTCATCTTTTTTAAAACCAAGAAGATAATATTTTTCATTATATAATTTCCGTATTCTTTTTTTCTGTTGTTCAGATATATTTAAATTTAGTACATCTTCCATTTTTTCTGTAATAACTTTTTTTTATTTGTTCCTTTTTTCATTTTTTTATTTCTTTGAAACAATAAAAAAATGTCTGATGGTAATATATCTTTTATAATTGCAATTGCATCAAGTATTGGATTAATTTCAAGTGAAATCTTACCTTTTATTCCTATTAAAGGAAATGGAATTTTGCATTCTATTTTTTTCTATCTTAGTAAATTGAATGGCGAAAAAAAAGATAACCACGATGATGTAACTAAAAAAATAAATATTGAAGATAAGGAATTTTTAGATAAACTAGATAAGATTGAAAAGAAAATAGATAAGAACGATAGATCACATTCTTTGTTGATAAAACAAATTAAAGAGAAAGTGGACAGTATTCATTTAAAACTAATAACTTAAAAAAATCAAATTTAAAGAAAAAATATATATTAAAAAAAGGAAATGTCTGAAAATAATAGAGAAAGTTCATTAACAACACCAGAAGATAGAGATAGTGTAAACAAGTGGAAACCTGATCAATTTCAACCACCGCTAACAATCGAGGAATCGGTAGAGGCAATTAAAACGTTAAATAATACTGCTTTTACTGAAAAGTTTCCAAAGGTTGATAGAACATATGCAGATCCTGCAATTGCTTTACAAAATATAGGATTGATATCTTTTGTTCCAGCTCAAGGTGCGACTCCAAATTCAAATGGTGTTTTTGGATTTGCAAAACTTAGAGGAAATTTTGCTTCTGAAATGGAAGCTAATCAAAGAGCTGAACATTTAATTAGAAATGTTGATTCATATCATCAAATTTATCACACTTATGTAGGTAGACCTTTTCCTATTACTGTTAGTAGTGATTATTCTGCTGAAACAACAGAAATTGATATTAGAAAGGAAACTACTAAAACAATTTCAAATAGTATTAAGGAAAAGAAGGAGTTGGAACAACAACAAGTTAAGGATATTAAGGAAAGAGAGGAATTACTGTTAGCAGAATCTAAGAGAGAGTCACCAGATGAATATGAAAATTATATTACTTTGAGAGTGAAGAAGGCTCAATTAAGTTTTACATATTTAGAACATTTGAAGAAGTCGGATGAAATCAAAAATATTATTTTGAAAACTCGTCAAGAAGTGATTCAAATGGATGCAGACAATCCAACTTTTAAGGATACTTATTATGAAAAATACATGAAGGCTCGAGAAGATGCAGGTATTAAGGAATCTAAGGAAGAGTCTCAAGATAATTTTATCAAGTTTCTTGTTGAAGAAGCAGTATTACCAGGTATCGATGACGTATAAACATATATTTTATTTTAAATTTTATATAAGTCTAAAAAACATAAAATAACAGTGTAATTTTTATATATAAAAAATATATAAAAACTCTTGGTTACAAATCATCTTTCATTTTTTGAAATATGTCAATTTGATTTTCATAATATTTATTATGTTCTTTAAAAATGGTATGAGTTTTCGTATAATAATTTTCATCTACATTTTCTTGAGAATATCCTAATAGTTTGTTTATATGGTCTTGAATTTTTACTAGAATCATATTCATAAGAGTTATAGTAATTTCAGGTTCTTTTTTTAATTTTTCTGAAATTTTCATAAGATTGGTATTATAAAAAATGATGAGTTTAAAATATTTGAGCTGATCTTTTAAATATTCTTCCGTTTGGATTTTTTTAAAATCTTTTGGATTTTTTAAAACTTTATTCAAATATTTTATATTGAATTCATTTTCATTTATTATCTGAGAAATAATTAGTTCGTCATCTTTTTCCATTTTATAAAAATAAATATTCTATTTTTAAATTATAAAACTTTTTACCAATATCAGACGATTTTCATATATCATGTGATTTTGGAAAAATATTATAAATTAGATTTAAAAAAATGTGTTTTTACATAAAAATATATGTTTGTTGAAAATATAAGTCAATTTGTGATCGATTTTATAAATAATAATAAGAATCCCAATATTATTGAAGCTTGGGGTTCAAAGAAAAATCAGGAACAGTTATTTAGAACAATAAAGAAAAATAATATTGTAATTAAAGATCCTCATAAACCTAAAAGAGGAAAATCTGGATATTTATTTTTCTGTGCGGAATATCGTGAAAAAATGAAAATTGAAAATCCAGAATTGAGTGTAAAAGATATTGTTTCAAAATTGGGAATCCTATGGAAACAGTTGAAAAAGGATAATAGTCCAGAAGTAAAAAGATTTGAAAAAATGTCATTAGAAGATAGAAATAGATATAAAAGTGAAATGGACGGATATGTGCCATTAATACGTAAAATAAATAAAAAGGAAAAAAAAGATAAAAAATCTGATGAAAATATTACAACTATAATTGAAAATGAAAAAAAAAAGGAAGAAGAAAAAATTATCAAAAGATCAAAAAAAAAGGAAAAGGATGATGGGTATTCAAAATTTATGAGAAGTAAAAGAAATAAAACAAAAAAGACACATCCGGAATTAGATTCAGAGGGTATTCTAAGATATTTGGCTGAAAAATGGGAAAAATTTCCAGATAGTAAAAAAGAAAAATATAGAAAAAAGTAATTTTCTTAAACACATTTTCATGTTTAAGAAAAAAATAGATTATAATATTATTTCAATTGAAGTTCGTGGTTGTTCCTAATGACATCTTTTTCTTGTTGGTTGATCGTCTTATGAAAAAAAATCTTTCGATTAGTATTTTTTTGTTTTTCTTTAACACATTCAGGGCATATAGATACAAAACTATAACATTTTTTTTCACAAAACCAACAAAGTTTAAAAGTCTGTTTCATTGTTTTAGGGTAATTTTATTAAATAGAAATAAAATTTAAAATCATTTTTTTCGTTTTTCAAATTTACATTCATCTTCATCAAATAAAATCTAATTTAAATAAAACAGCTTAAAGAAATATCCTAATATATAAAAACATAATGTCTGAAGTAAAAAACGTAAATGATTCATCTGTAAAGAAGGTTAGAAAAACTAAAAATGTTAAGGAAGGTCCTGTTCGTGCCAAGTCTGGTTATTTAATGTTCTGTGTTGAAAATAGACCAATTGTTGTTGCTGAGAATCCAAGTATTACAAATACTGATATTGTAACTGAGTTGGCAAAAAGATGGCAAGAAGTTAAGACTGCCGGAGGTGCTGAACTTCAAAAATACGTAGATTTCGCAAGAGTAGATAAGGAAAGATACGAGCAAGAGAAGCTTCAATTTGATGGAAATAAGTCAAGTTTAAATGAAGTTGTCGTCGAAGCTCCTCCTGCCCCTAAAAAGAAAGCTGCTCCTAGGAAAAAGAAGGATCCTGTACCTGAACCTGTATCTGAACATGAACCTGCACCTCAACCTGAAGTAGTACAAGAGGAAATTTTGGAAGAGGAGGGAGAAGTTGTTGTAGTGGAAGATGTTCCAAAAGTTGAAGAGAAGCCAAAGAAGGGAAAGGGTGCCGGAAAGGGTAAGAAGAAGTAAAAATAATATATAAATTTTATTTTATAAAACGTACAAAATGTTTTATAAATTTTCTTCGCAAAGTTCGATAAACATTTGTTCAAAAATATAGTCGTCGATCTTTTTAATTTTTTCTATATCAATACCAGATTCTTGTAATGCAAATACGCTGAATAGTTTTTTTACAGCATCTCTTAATAAATATCCTTCAAACAAGCTTATTTTTTTTGTTTCTTTGTCATATAAAGATGACACATCAAAATCAAAAAGTTTAGGTTCTTTATGATCATATGAAAATCCAAAATTATCTATTTTCCAATCAATATAAAAAATTCCTAGATTTTGGAGATGCTTTTTAACACTAAGTAACTTGTTATAAATATATTTCATTCTTTTTTCATTATTTACCCAGTCCATGTAATCGATATCAACAAGATCCATTTCAAAATACGAATCTTCAGCTTCATACACATTTAAAATATTTACAATATTATCATGAGGATTGTCTTTTAAAATTTTAGCTATACTCAGTTCAACAGAAGATGTAGAATATTTACGAAATATTATTTTACCATCTTCTATATTTTCGATGTCACCATTCATTTGTAATACTTTAGTACCATCTTGACTTTTTTTCTTTTTACTATTAGATCTTTTCTTACCATTAGATTTTTTCAGACTTTTTTTCATTTATTATAAAAAAATAATAATTTTAAAATGTTTTTAATAAATGCCACAATTCGATACTTATTATCTACTAAAAGATGCATATGGAGAAACTGTTGAAAATTTTAATCCTAATGCTGTTGCAAGATCTATGAAATTTAATAGTTCTTGGTCTGGAAAAGGAGGTAGTTCAAATCCTCCTCCTTTACCTCCTTCTCCTCCTTCATCACCTGGTCGTAGACCTGATCATCACAGACCTTATGATGATTACGATCATAGAAGAAGAAGACCATATTATTATGATTATAGTAATATGTATTATCCACCAATTCCACAGAATAATTACTATTCATATCTTCCTTATTTCTACAATATGTACACATACTCTCCTTATAATTTAAATTATTCTCAATATATCCCAACTATGAATATGTTTTGGGATTCAATTAATACAAGTGTTTTAAATTATCCTGAATATCCTGGACTAACAGACATAGATAGAATGAAAAGATTTATAATTGATTTACCAACTTTTATTCCATGTAATGATGCATGTAAATCTTTTATGAAAGTTTATATTCAAGAACAAATTTCAAATCTAGATTCAATATGCCAAAATAAAAAAATATTGATTGATTTCTTTCAAAATTTAAGACACCAATTCTACATCAAATTTGATTTCGATAACTACAACGTTATTTAAATTATATATTTACTTTTCCAATAACCAATAATTCTACTTGAATACTCTTGTACTTTACAACTTGGAAACTTTTCACTACGAAGATATATTAGTAAGCAAAGAACATCCGATTTTTTTAAAATTTCACTTGTTACATCAATTTTTACCATCTCTTTGAAAATCTCCTTGATTTTCAAAATATTTAATTCTTTCGAATTCACTTCAAGTGACAATTTTCTCTTTAGTAGTATAAATTTTTCTTCATCTGATCTTTCGTTTGTTCTAAATTCCTTATGAACTTTTTTAATTGCATGAATATTATCATCCTTATTAATTATTTTAATTATCTCTTCAATTTTCATTCTTGTAACCTTTGTTATTGGTTTACCATGTGAAAGTTCACAAATAACATTCAATTTTGAATCATGCTTCTCAAATATTGCCTTTTCAATTGCTGTATTTCCTGTAAACATATAAATATTTACAATCGGAGCAACTTGACCATATCTCAATACTCTTGCGATCGCTTGCTGAGTTTTACCATCATTCCAGAAAAAATCAAGCAAAATCACGGTATTACTTGACTGTAAATTAAGTCCTTCTGCACCAATATCATAGGTCAAAAGAAGAATATTTCCTTTACCTTTACCAAATTTTACAAGAACTTTAAATCTTTCCTCGGATGACATATTAGCAGAAATAGTAAATATAATACGATCTTTTGGCAAAAAATCTTTAAAAATCGTAAGACATTTACGAAAACATGAGAATATAACTATATTTTCAGATAAATGTTTATCGACGACTTTCAATGCCTCATTAAATCGAGTAGATTTGATACAATTCTCATTATTTAACCAATCACCTAAACCATGTTTCTCGGCTTCGCTAATTAGTTTTTTAGACAATGATGAATTTTTATTTTTAAGAGGTAAAACAGGGCAAACCAATGACTGTCTTAAATAACAAAACAATGTAAGAAGAATACTTGACAACTCCCTTGTTTTTTCTTTATCTTTTATTTTTTTTGCAAGCTGTTTCTGTGATTCCAATATATTGAAAATAACCTTCATCGATTTATAAATAATCTCCTCTTCCTTTGACAAATTATGTGATATAATTTGTTGATTTACAATAGGTTTTATAAAACTTGGATTTTCCTTTCTTTGAATAATTGTTCTATCAAAACCTTCAAATCTTGAACTATCAACAAATTTCTTAGCCTTTGGAATATTATTTGGAAAATCAGGATCTTGGAGGATTACATAATAACCAAGAATACGTTCAATTATAGGCTCACTAAACATCGTTCCACTGAGAACCCATCGATGATGAGAACAAATTGCGCCCATAGCTTGACAACGGATATTATTAATATTTGTATACTTTTGAACTTCATCAACTACGAAAACGCTCCATTTCGTTGAAAATATAGTAGCAATACCAATCCGATTTTTAAGAAATGGATTCTCAACATCATCCTTTAGATAATACTTGATATAATATTGATTAAACTGTCCTTCATTTTGTACTACTTTTTTTGTAAACTTATCTTCAATATTATATTCATTATAAGCTTTTGTGAGAACTTCAGGTGTTGTTATAATCATTTTTACGTCCGATTTAATTTTAAAATTATCAATATCACTCATGTAATTCTTATGTAAAACTTCAAATTTTAACTCTGTTCCAAAGAATTTCTTAATTTCATGAATCCAAGATTCGATCAACGTCTTAGAACAAACAACGAGAATAGGTTCAGTAGACCCAATCTTTTCTTTTTGACTAAGAGATAAAACAATACTTAAAATTGTTTTACCATAACCCATTACAAGGCTTAATCCACCTGAACCTTTTCGAATGCATTCATGATAAACTTGCAACTGACATTTTGTGAGCTTTGATTTTAAATTTTCCATATTTCTTGAAAATTTGAAATCTTTGTTGAAAAAATTGGGAATTTTTCAATTTTTTTCCCCAAAAATATAATTTTTTTATAAAAAATCTAAATTAATTATGTATTTACTTACTGTTACAAATAATTCATAATCTCAAACACATTAAATTTTGAACGACAAAGAGAATCGTGAAAATCATAATCAAATATTACTACCGGCTTTCGAGTTATAACGTTAAGAAGAGCAGAACTGATATTAAATTGAACACGTAAATCATAATCCATTACAGAATTAGAATATGAAATATCCAAATTATACATATCACAATCATTATCAACGAATGACATGTAAGAATCTGTATTATCAGTAATTCTATCAGCATAAAATTTCTCACTATCTAACGATTTTCTTACTAATTTCAACTCACTAAGAAAAACTTGTCTTTGAATTACAAAATTCATAACAACAGAATATGTATTGTCGGCATCTGTAACATAGTCCTTGAATTCTTGTAAAAATCCTTCGGATGAAATGTCATAACAGTAAACTGATAAGTCAAACAAGCTAGAATCCATAGTTAGTATACTGCTGATTTTTTTATAAAATTTTAGTATGAAAAATCAATTTTTCTAGCAGTATGGGAAAATTGATTTTTTATTTTAATTTTAATTTTTTTTAAAAAGATAATGAAATGCAAACAATTAAAAACTCATTATAAGTGGGATAAATTATGGATTTGGTTCATGAAAAGTTATCCTAAAAAAGTCAATTATGATCCAATATATGAAACTAAAATTTTAGAAAAACTTAGATCTATAATGTTAAATTTTAAAAACACAGAAAAAATTTTATATAATCTATACAGCACTAACTTATATTTAAATTTTAAAAATTTTAGTTGTTGTAAGAAATTATTATTTAATGATATAGATTTTGTGCTAAGTTTAATTCATTCTATAAACAATCCGAAATTAGAAGCTGAAATAGTTACAACTTTTTTAACACAAGATTATAACTGTTATAGATTTGAAAAAAAAATTAAATCAATCGATCTTTTTATAAGATATCAAGATTACATGAAAAATTATTTATCTATAATACTTATACCGAATGAATATTTTGAAGAAATTGAAAAAATTGAATACTTATTAAACATACAAACCAAAAATAAATCAGAAATAATTATATATGATATAATTTCAAAATATGCTATTTATATTAAAGATAATGATTGGTTTGAAAAGTTATTTAAATTACTGTATAAATTTGGAACAATCAATACATTTACTTCAGCAAAATATTTTTACAATAAAATAAAAGAAGATAGTCCCATGATAAAAAATGATAAACATTATACATACAGAGGATTTAAGGAATTCTGTATTGAAATATTTCCTAATTTTTTTTTCAGAAAGGAAAAATTACTAACACATATTGAACAAAAATTCAAGGATCTACATAATTATAAAAAATATGAGCTTCTTTTTTTAATTGAATCAGTGTCTATCAGGGGAGTTTCAAAAAATATATTTGAATTTTTATTCATTCCTTCTTTTGTTTAAAAACTTAAAGACTACTTAGATAGTAATAAAAAAATATGAAAATAATTGATTGTTTTATTTTTTATAACGAATTGAATTTATTATATTATCGATTAAATGTTTTATACGAATCTGTTGATTGTTTTATAATAGTAGAAGCGAATCAAACTCATCGAGGGAAATCAAAGCCTTTATTCTTTAATGAAAATAAACATTTATTTAAACAGTTTAATGATAAGATCATACACGTTATTATAGATTTACCATATGTTCACCCTACTATTAATTTAAAAGGTAACAAACCATTTCAACTTTTTAATTATAATGAAAATGGTGATCAATGGATTAACGAGGGTTATCAAAGACATACAGGTATATTGAAAGGGTTATTACAAATTTCACTAGATGATTCTGATTATATTATTGTATCTGATTTAGATGAGATAATCGATCCAAATACAATTAATAATATTCGAAATAATAAAATAAGTATATCATTTGCGAAATTTAAACAAGATTTATACTTTTTTAATCTGAATTATAAAAATAATAATATATGGATACATCCTTATATAATTTCTTATAAATTTTATAAAGAATATTCACAAACTTTTGATCCTTTAAAAAAACATAGATACTGTTATTATTCTAAAGAATATTCATATATATTTACAAATATAGAAAGATTGTTTTTGACAGAATTACGTTTACAGTTTGACAATGTTGATCTTATCAATAACGGAGGTTGGCATTTGTCATATTTTGGTGACAATAATTTCATTAAGAATAAGTATGATAATTTTGCTCACGTTGAAACATCTATAGGTGAAGATATCAATAATAATATTCAAAATTCAATAAAAATTGAAATCGAAGATAATAAGTATCTTCCTCCATTATATGAAACTTTTTTATATAATTTCATACTTTCAAAAAGTTCCATCTTGTAAAATTTTAATACAATTTATTTTCTTCAGTACAATAACAACCAGTTGGACATGAAATAGGATTTGCAATACATGTATCGTGACAATATGACTCAAATGGAAAAGGTAGATATTTAAAACAATAATCTTCTCTCAAACAAGTTTTTGGACAATAATATCTTTTAGGACAAATTATAGGTGTTGAAAAACTATCAGGACAATAATATCCTTTTGGACAATCTTTCGGTTCAGTCATATTTTTATCAGGACAATAAGAACCTAATGGACATTTTTCAACTTTACCATCAGCTGAGCAAAAATTACCAGGATCACTTGTACAAACGTTAGACGAAGGAGAAGAAAAAGAAGAAAGAAGAGAAGAAGGAGAAGGAGAAGACGATGATATTACTATAAAAACAATTGAAGAAAAAATCACTACAAATGAAAATATTAATAATAAAAAACTAAATAAAAAACTCATTTATTTAAAAAAAAATTATATTTTACATAATAAAAATAATGACTTTAGAAATTTTATTAATACCTTTTGTATTTATTATATTTTTTATAATAATGTCACTATACAACAAAAAGTGTCAAAAACCATGTAAAAAACAAATTAAAAAAAAATACTGCGAACCGTATAATATAGAACACTTTAAAGAAGACTGGAGTTCAAGTGATGATAATTCTTGTAGAGTGAAACCTTTTATTTGTCCAACTGGAGGATACTGTCCAGATTCTGGATTATCTGACCCATTAAAATGTCAACCAGGAAATTATTGCCCTACATTTGGTTTATCAACACAAACTCCATGTGAAATTGGTTCTTATTGTCCAAATACTGGTATGTCAAGTGCAACTATATGTCCAATCGGTTCTTATTGCCCAAATACTGGTATGTCAAGTGCAACTATATGTCCAATCGGTTCTTATTGCCCAAATACTGGTTTATCAGGTGCAACTATATGTGAAATTGGTTCTTATTGTCCAAATACTGGTATGTCAGGTGCAACTATATGTCCAATTGGTTCTTATTGTCCAAATACTGGTTTATCAGGTGCAACTATATGTGAAATTGGTTCTTATTGTCCAAATACTGGTTTATCAGGTGCAACTATATGTGAAATTGGTTCCTATTGTCCAAATAAAGGTATGTCAGGTCCTACTATATGTCCAGTTGGTTCTTATTGTCCAAATACTGGTATGTCAGGTCCTACTATATGTCCAATTGGTTCTTATTGTCCAAATACTGGTATGTCAGGTTCTACTATATGCCCAATTGGTTCTTATTGTCCAAATACAGGTATGTCAGGTCCTACTATATGCCCAATTGGTTCCTATTGTCCAAATACAGGTATGTCAGGTCCCACTATATGTCCAGTTGGTTCCTATTGTCCAAATACAGGTATGTCACAACCAGGAGATTGTCCTACAGGATATTATTGCCCAACACCTACAGTGTCAACAATATGCCCTACAGGATACTTTTGCCCAAATGTTAGTAATTGTGCAAAAGTTACTACTTATCCATTATCAATTAAAAAGATTAGTAGTGATTTCCAAATCGGAGATATTATCCCGTATAAATTTACTGATACTGGTTTATTAACTTCTATGGATTTAGATTTAGACTTTAATTCAATACAAACAACAGACAATTCACCAGTTCAAAATCAGTATATATTCGAATTATATATTGATGGTAATCCGACAAACGAAAAAATTACAACAACAAATATGACATCTTTATTCACTGCGGTTAATAAAGGAGTTGCTACAGTTAGATCGGGTATCGCTGTCTCGAAATATACAATAAATTTGCAACAACCAAAACCAATTAATTTAAATTCGACGTTTTATTTAAAAAATACAACAAATACAGATACGATAAATACTAAAACAAGTTCGGTAATCACAACATATGTAAATAAAAATACAATACCAGTTACAAGTTTTTAAAAAACTTAATTTATATTACAAGAATTTTTTGTAATATAAATTATTTTATAAGTGTTTGGTTTATATTATAAAATCATTTTTGAAAGATTTCTATTTGTTTCGATCAACTTTGAATTATTTGTTGTATTCAATAAATGAATTTTATACAATAGAGACAACGCCTTATTTCTTTTTTGTTTTGATTTTTTCTCTAACATTTTCGATTCTTCTAACAGAGATATTGCTTCTTGTAAATTTGACATCTTTTCATACTGTTCTTTTCGAATTGTATATTCCATTTTAATAAAATTAAATTTTTCTATTATATTCTCTTCATCTAAACTTGATATGTAAGGTTTGATTACAAACCGATTTTCTTCATAATTTTTTTTTACAAGATATATAATGTAAAAAATTACATCATCGCAACTAAAATCATTTTCATTTTCAAAAACTGGTTTTACATCAGAATAATAAACGTCTAGTGCATAATTTTTATAAATCATGAAAACTTTAAACTCTGTTTCTGTTTTAGAAACATCTCTTATTAAATCCATTATATTTACATCACTACTATTGCATAAAAAAAAGTATTTCAATAATAATTTTAATGTATTGTAAAAAGGATTACTATCGCAAATATCTTTTCCATTTTCTATAAAACGTTTATCGATCATCTTTTATTTTATTAGTTGAAGAAAAATTTAGAAGAAATCATTTTTTGTTTTAAGTCCATTTCCTCAAAAAAATGATTTTTTTAGAAAAAATTTATAATAAAAGATACAAAATGGATTGTTCAATATGTTTTGAAGAATTTAACTCTAAATTGAAATGTGTTCAATGCCCAGCAAATGAAAAATGTCCATTGGTTTGTACTACATGTTTTCTTAAATTTGCAACTGATAACTTGATACCAAGTTGTATGCATTGTAAATCTGAGATAACGAAAGATTTTATTAGAAGTATAGTAAATAAAAAACATTTTAGTGAATATGAAACTTCTAAATTTTTGATTGTATTTGATAGACAAAAGAGTCTATTACCCCAAACTGCGGATATTATTGAAAAAGAAAAAGAAATCTCGCGATTAAAATATGAATTATATGAAAATAAAAAACTTTTGACTTCAACAAAAATCAGTAGAAAAATGTTTAAAAAACGACATCCGAAAATATTAAAACCCACTAAAAAAAATCCTGAAAGATTGGTTATTTATAATAATTATAATAAACTGGTAGATAATGAAAAGATGTTGAAAGAAAATATATCCAATTTAGTTCGGTTGATTTCATCAAGCGAACGCAATAAAGTAAAAGAAGTTGTAAAAAAAGAGTTTATTATGAGTTGTCCGCTTGATGGTTGTAGAGGATTTTTATCGTCATCTTACAAGTGTGGTTTATGTGAAAATTATTTTTGTAATGATTGTAATCATAAAAAGGATAATAGAAGTGATGAAACTCATGTTTGTGATGAAAATGACAAAGCTACCGTTGCGTTTTTAAAAAAACAGACAAAAAAATGTCCTAAATGCGGTGTTCATATATCTAAAATTGACGGATGTGATCAGATGTACTGTGTTGCTGAAAATTGCATGACGTTCTTTTCATGGACGACTGGTAAAATTGATGAGGGACCGAGGCATAATCCTGAGTATTTTCGTTTTTTAAGAGAGAGGGGTATAACAATTCCTCCAACTCAACCAAATGCGAATAATGACAATGCTTGTGTTAATTATTTTAGAATTGTTAGAAGACATAGGCATAACCATAACAATTATTTTAATTTACTTAATTCGTTGAATGCTTTTAATATTACTTCTGTATTTTGGGAGTGTTATTATATGCGAGGCATGGAAGCTATTGGAATGATTATTGATTTACCAACAACAATTGATGATGTGGATGGTGAACAACTTAGAAGGAAGTATTTGTTAAAGGAAATAGATGAAGACAAATGGAAAAAAAATTTAAAAAGGATGCTAAAAAAGAATGAAAAAAATTATGAGATTCGACAACTATTGGAACTTTTTACAATTGGTTTGAATGAAAATTTCAAGCAGTTTATAAGAAATTTGCGTCAAAATAAAGAAGAAAATGGTGATGAAGGAGAAAAGAAAAGTGAAGTAGTACGTGATTTTAGGATAAGTAACGATGGATTGATTGTGTATATAAATTTGGAAATAAAAAAAGTTATGACAAAGTATGATAGTGTAGATGGAAAATTTTTAATTAGGTAATCTTTACAATAAAATTTTTAATTCGTGTTCTATAAAATGTAATTATTACATTTTATAGCTAAAAAAGTTCTTTAAAAATATCTATAAGCTGCAAGCAGTTGTAGGTGGTAAAGGAATTTTAGATGATGGTAATCTTACTTGATAAACTTCATTTATCAAAAACTTAAAATTTTCAATTGCACACTTATTACTTGCACTTGTAATAGTACTTGAATAAAAATTTTCTAAGTAATTTAAAATATCAGTAAGAAATTTTGTCTTTTCACCAGTCTTAATACTATTTATAGTAATTTTAAAAGCATCTACAAAATTTTGACCATTACTAGTATCTTTTGTTGTGAAATGATATCCGTTAATTAATTTCCTCAATAAAAAATCAGGTCCACAACTATTTACATTACAACTAGTTTTTGTTGATGCTGGTGGTGGATCGCATTTTCCACCATTAGTAGCAGATTTTGTTAACACGTATTCAGTTCCAATAGTTCCATTAGTAGTACTATCTGGAGTGCAAGTACAACTACCAGTTCTTTTCTCATATTCACAAGGTGTTCCACAAGATTGAGAAGTTACATTTGAAGAACAAGTTCCAGCACGTACCGCTGGTATAATTTTTCTTGTTTGTTGTCCATTATTACAACTTGACCAAGGGCCAATTATACAATCTGCACCATATCTGTAATCGTCAGGACAATTGGCTGTTCGTGAACGATTACAAGTTGCTGGATACCAATCAAATAGACTCCAAGCGCCAGAGCCATCATAAACTTGAGATTCTTTTGTCTGTTGTTGACCAACATTACAAGGTTCTTGTTTCCAATAACAGGATCCATAATTTTCTTTGATTTGTTGTTTTACATTTGATAAATATGCTTTATTTAAATTTAGATAATCGGATCTTGACATTTTTTATTTATTATAAATATAATTTAAAAGAATTTTTTTAAAAAAAATTGATTAAAAAAATATACTTAAAGTCATTTTTTATATTAGTTAAAATGGAAACTTTTAGTAAAAATCGAAAAAAATACAAAGATATCAAAAATATTGTAGATCAAAATGAAAATTCTAAATATCATGAATGGCTAGAATTTGAAAAAGTCTTAGACAAACCAGGCAAGCAAGGAGTTGTTGGATTATTTCAAATCAAAAAAACAAAACATCAAATAATTTTTAAAATATCTCAGTATATCAATTATTTGGTTTTTCATGAATTACAAGTTATGAACGGATTAAATAGAATATCGTCGTATTGTCCACATTTTTGTAAAAGTTTAGGTATGATAAATTGTGAGATTGACGCAAAGTATCGCAAAAACAATGAGAATCCTTTTTTAATTGAAAATAAATATCCGATAATGAAAGATATTTTATTGAGTGAGTATATCGATGATAGTTGTAAATTTTATAATTATATTAGAACTGACAAAGTTTCTGAAGAAGTTCTATATTCAATAGTAAAACAAGTTTTATTGGCAATTAGTATTGCTCAAAAAAGAAAGAGATTTTCTCATTATGATTTACATTCATTTAATGTAATGATTAAAAGGTGTGATAAAGATTTGGTTTTTTTGTATAAAATAGATGATGAGAACCAATTTTGCGTGCCAACACTTGGGTATTACCCGGTTATAATAGATTTTGGGTTTTCATATATATCAGATATGGATGACGGGCCTCTATGGCCAAGTTTGGCGCATACTGATGTTGGATTTTTAAGTGATCGTTTTGATTGGGTTGCAGATCCAAAATTATTTTTGGTGACAGTTTCGGACGAAATAAAAACAAAAAGAAGAACGAAAAAGTCAAAGATTTTTAGAAAAGTTGTAAGAAATATATTTCATCCATTGAATATTGATTGGGAATCAGGTTGGGATGATTATGGAGAAAAGGGGGCATCTGATTTTGTTTTAGAAAAACTTGTGATTTATAATAAAGTGTCTGAACTTTTCAAGGATTATGATCATTATTGTATAGATATAATACAAACATTAGTGATACTACCTTTACAAAAACAAGAATATAAAAATTTCGAAACATCCTATCAAGCATTTTTGAACGAATGGGTGAAAATCGAAAATGAAATTTCTAATCCTTTTTATAATTTATATATTTTGAAAGGTTTGATTGATATAGCGAGAGATGTACGTCATTTATACATATCAAAAAATACTCGTCAGGAAGCATTGAAAAATTTTAGACTTTCAATATATAGTATAATAGAAAAAGTTAGTAAATATTGCATACCTAAGAATATTCATTATGAGAAACTTTTGTGTTCTCTTTATGTATTTTCAAGATCATTGGAGGGATTTCTTTATGATACAATGACTAATATTACAAAAATTAAAAATAAGGAATATAATCAATTACCACTAAAATCAATTGATCAAATTTATGGAGTTATAACAACAAATTTACCAGATGAATATGTTTATACAAATAAAACTAAGATTATAATAGTTGATAATGTTGAAGAAAATATGAAGGAATTTCAAATACCAGAAAATGAATTAGAAAATGTAAATGAAATTACGCATTTAGCAAAGGGAACATATATAAATGATTTGATTTTAAATATGTAAAAACCTAAATTTTTATTTTTCTTAAATATATTCAAATATTTAAGAAAAAATATTTTATTACGCTTTCCTTTTTTTATTAGAAGATTTTAAGTTTTTTTTTCTCTTACGGGATTTCTTTTTTAAACTTTTGATTTTACTCTTATAAAAATTTTTACACTTACTAGTTTTGCATTTTTTTAATTTTAATTCAAAATCTAATTTTAAAAAATTATCACAACTTTTTTTAATAATACCTTTTTTTACACACTGATCATAAGCTAATTCATAAATAGTTTTCTTCATTATTTTATTATTTAAAAGATTTATTATATTTTCAAATTACTGAAAATATTTTCTAAATTATCATTGTTTATTTCTATTTCTTCAGAAATATTAAATAAACTTTCTATATCATGAGTATGAAAATGTAGTATAGTCCACAAACCGCTTTTAATAGATCTATTACAGAGAATCTCCGTTTCATTTTTGTCGTATTTTCTAGATAAATTATCATCACCATCAGTTATAATGAAAAAATTGTGATGAACATTTTTGTCAATGATTGTTGAAAATTCATTAATAATTTCACATATCGAATCGTATAATGCAGTTAATCCACCAAAAAATATTAAATCATGTACTGAAATAGGGTTTATTATATTATTTACATTTTCCATTTTTTTTAAACAATATAGTTCATTGTTAAAATATGTTATTGTAAAATAAATGTCATGGTTATTTTTTTTAGATGAAATATAATTATTAAGTGAAAATATAATATTTTTAATTTTATCATTCATACTATGCGATGCATCTATAAGAATTATATAATGTGTTATCATTTTTTAAATAAAGAACATCTTATTTTTAAGCTTTATTATTATAAACAAATTAATCTATATTTCAGTCTACTATTTAAAATAAGTTCAAAATACTGTTTCAAAATCGTTTTATCAGAAAAATTTGTCGTTGAAGTCTTTCAGATAAAAATTTGTTAATTTTTCAATCAAATCGGGTGAAAAATCAATCGATTTTCAAAAGTTTTTGTTGTAAAAAAGATAATAAAATAAAGAATATTTTGAGGCTTGATTTATTAATTTTAATAATGGATTTAATAACATCGAATATAGGTTGGAAAATGTTCTGATAAACGGATATATTTTAATTAAGTTTAAAAACAAGTAGATTTAAAAATTAAAAAAAGAATGTAAAATTTGTGACTTAAATTATATTTTGTAAAAATAAGTTCAAAATACTGTTTCAAAATCGTTTTATCAGAAAAATTTGTCGTTGAAGTCTTTCAGATAAAAAATTGTTCATTTTTCAATCGAATCGGGTGAAAAATCAATCGATTTTCAAAGTTTTTTCATCTTTTTTTGTCGTTTTTTGTATCATATTTATATGAACAAATAATAATGACTTTATAGACTGATAAATGAGTTATCAAATTTCTTTTTTTCTCTTTTTTTCTTCTTTTTTTCTTTTTTTTTAGAATTTTGCATATAAAACGAAATTCTAAAAAAATCGTCTACACACACACAATTTTTTTTACAAACATCAATATACACATTATACAGGTTAAAGTTAACCTTGTAAATACAATTGTATTTAAACTATTTTACAGTTTAATTTTTCATTTTTGTTCCATTTTTTTCATTTTTAAAAAAAAATTTTTATCTGATTTTTTAAAATTTTTAATCAAAATTTTTACATTGACATTGTTTTCAGGCTCTTTTAAAAATAAAATTTTGATTATTTTTTTAAAAAAATTAATCAAAATTTAAAATTTTGATTAAAAAAAATAAAAAATAGTTTAAAGATTTTATTTAAGTAATAAAATGGAATGTCAATTTTGTAAAAATACTCTGAAAAATAAGTACATTTTAGTCACTCATCAAAAAACAAATAAAAAGTGTCTTGATGTACAACAAAAAATAAATAATACAATAGAAAATAAATTAACTAAGTGTACTTTCTGTGAAAAATCTTACTCAACTCAAAATTTAAAAAGTCATTTGTTAGTCTGTAAAAAAAAGAAGAATTTTGATAATGAAAAAAATTATGAAAAGAAAATTGAAGAAATTCAAAAAAATTATGAAAAGAAAATTGAAGAAATTCAAAAAGAAAATGAAAAAAAAATTGAAGAACTTAAAAGAGAGAATTTTGAACTACGAAAAGAATTAGAAATAAAAGATGAAATATATAAAGATGAACACAAGACTATTAAAAAACTTGCTTTACAACCCAAAAATACAACGACAAACAATAATATTATTGGAAATTTAAATCTTGATGATACGAAAAGAATAAAAGATATATTAGAAAAAGAATTTACATCAAATGATATTTTAGATGGACAAAAAGGTCTGGCTAATTTTGCTTTCAAAAAAATTCTGAGGGATGACGAAGGAAATCTTGTTTATGTGTGCGGCGACTCAGCTAGAAAAATTTTCAGATATAAAGATCCTGTAGGAAAAATTATTAAAGATGTAAATACTCAAAAACTTACTGAAGCTTTTATAATGTCAGATATATCACAAATTACAAATGTAAAATCACAAGAATTTTGGATAAATGAAGATGGATCCCAAGATCATGGTAAATATAATATTATTTCAAATCCTGCTGCTGAAATAATGAACTTAAAATATAATAATGTGTCATTCAGAGAACAACTTGTCAATTTGACATCTTCATGAGATGAGATTTTTTAAACTACAAAATAAGTTTAAAAATTCTATTTTTATATTATTTCAACAACTTCTCCAATTATTTTGGTTTTACCTTCACATAAAATAAATCTTGTTCCTACTTTTAAAAACTGAGGTCTATATTTAAATTTAAATTTTACAACTGCAGAATCTCCGTTTCTTAAACATAAATCATCTTCAATATCATCAATATTTCTTGCATTTTTTTTATCTAAAATTTGTGTAATTTTTACAACTTGTCTTATGGCATATGCATTTAAAATTGGTTCATAACCAACTTTTACTGTCGTTGAATGAGTTCTTAAAACACTAATTGAAGCAGTAAATTCTTTAACAACTAAAGGAATATTATTCGTTGAAATGACAACATTTCCTCTTTTTATTAAAGATCTTTCGATTTTTTTAACACCGATGCAGATGTATGAACCATATTCTACCTTTTGCATGGGAATTTTTTTACAATATATTGATTTAATTTGAATAGATTCATATTCACCATTATTTGGACCAATGAGAAGCTTATCACCAACTTCCACTGTTCCACTAATTAAATGTCCTCCGATAACTGTTCCAAATCCATAGACATTAAAAATATGATCTATGTGAAATTCTATAATATTTTCATTTGATTTTTTGTAATTTTCTTTATTTTTTCCTATCAAATTTAAAAAGATTTTTAGAGAATCGATACCTTCACCGGTCACATTCGAGACATGAAAAATTGGTGTAATATTTCCAGAATATAAATGTTTGCAAGCGGTTAGAATATCATCATTATTTTTAATATTGATTGGTACTCTTCTAACACCTGGATAATTTAGAAATTTATTGACACCTTTCATATTTTCATCAAAAATAGGTTTTCTATCTTTACACAAGTCAATTTTTGTAATGACAATTATAAAGGGTATTTTCAGTGTCACACAAATAACTATATGTTCCTTAGTCATTGGTTTAATTCCATTATTTCCATCAATTACTATAATACAAAAATCAGGAAAAGATGAAGCTAATCCTAGAATAGTTGTATGTAAATATTTTTCATGACCTGGTAAATCAAAAAAAGATATGATTTTTGAACTTTTTTGAACAATATCTGCCCAAGAAGGTTTCCCAAAACCAGCATAATTTGTAATTTTTCCATTATGATCAAAACCAAGAATTTGATGTGCTATCGACGAAGTTCTTCCAGTTTTGAATTCATGAGGGTAATTAAAAACATG
>Ga0214919_10002719_pt1 | contig 27423 bp, 30 predicted proteins | sample LL1503_MetaG_FD_177994 | JGI IMG/M metagenome (GOLD analysis project Ga0214919, IMG submission 177994) | Freshwater microbial communities from Lake Lanier, Atlanta, Georgia, United States - LL-1503 | ecosystem: Environmental > Aquatic > Freshwater > Lake | place: USA: Georgia | collected...
TCTATTGTTGAATATGCCATCTGTTATCCGTAGTTAGCTAAATTTTTTGTGCATAAAGCATAATATCCACTTGGTACTGCGTATGAGAAGTTACCATATCCAGCACCATCAGTATATCCATTTGCAGTATATTGTGGGTTGCCGAAGTTAAAATCTACTAGGTTTGAATTATTTGCATACATTACAATATGAGGTGCAATATCAAAACCCAATGATTTTTTTATATTTGTTGTTAATGAAGAATAATCAAAATTTGATACTGAAGTAACTGTTCCATTTTTATAAAATGTAATTCTATCATTATCTACATCAATAGCAATTCCTACAATATCACTTTGAGAAAAAGAAGTTTGACCAGTTGTTGTACCACCATCAACTCCGCCAGAACCATATCTTACGATACCTTGTAAATCATAAGTTAATCCTCTAAAATAAATATTATCATCTTTGACAACATCATTTATAGCACCCCAACCAATTCTTATGGGAGAACCAACTGCATCAGCAAAAGTAGTTAATTTCATTTCATAATACCATTTACCCTGTTTAACAGCAAAACTACCATAATCAGCAATCCATTTACTTGTTCCACCAGTTAAAGTTAAGTTTCCATTTGAAAATGTATGAGTTGCACCAGATGTTATTGAACCAGCTTGAACTAAAGGATTAAGAGTACAAAAATTATTTGTTGGTGTATCTGTGCTTTGATCTACTGATGTTAAATTGTTTACTGTAAAGTTGTTTCCATTACCTGATGAGTCTGTGCCTAGAGAAGCTGAGTTTAAAAACTTTAAGAAAAATCCGTTTGTACCATAAGTACCAGTATATGCTTTTGGAATCCATATTCCTGTGTCGGTATCTGTTTCGCCGAATGATGATGGGGTTAATGCTTGACCATCTATTAAATATACTTCTGAAAGATATTGGTTTGAATAAGAACTAGCAAATTGAAATTTACCTATGTTATGAGATTGTGTACTATTCATTCTCGTATCTAAATTTTGAGTTGGATAAGTTGCTGTACTAAATGAAGTTACTTCTGTACCATTTATATATGCTTTTAATCTATTAGAAGCAGTAGCTTGTGTTGTGTCACACGAAACAACTAAATGATACCAAGCTGATACATCTCTATACATAGCACTAGAAACTAACCTTAAATCTGTTGCCGCACTTGTTATTTGATAAAGTATTAAATAAGATTGAGTAGAATCATCTTGAAAATAAATATTAAAATAATTTGAAGAATCAACACCTACACTTAAAAATACATCTGCTGTTGCTAAATTAACTCTTTTAATCCAAGCTGAATAAGTCCAAGTTTTTCTATTACCAGCACTAGCAGGAGTTCTATTTAGATAATCACTTGAACCAGAATTAAATCTTAATGAGTTTTTAACTGTATATCCACTTACAGAATTAGCACCAAAAATTAGAGGCATTTAGATTACCTCTTGTTTAGGAAATTCGCCGATTGGTCTAGTTGGATTTGTTTCGCCTGTATATTCAAATAATGCTTTTAACTCATCAACAGTTTTACAAGCAGTTATCATAGCTTCCATTTCGTTTGATTTTGTTCTAACAGCAGTTCTAAATGTTTCAATATTAGCTGGTATGTTTTTTCCAGTTTCAGATTTTCTAGTTATATACCAGTCAGAAGAACTTAATAATCCACTTGCTTGTTGTTTAACTATTGAAATCTTTTGTGATTTTAAACCTTTAGTTACTAATTGTTTGCCATCTCTTAATACTGGTTCTCCATCTTCATCTACTACATTAACATCTTCTAATTGTTTAGGAGTTGCTTTACCCCATTTTCTAATTGCTTTACCATTACTAAATTCAAATATTTCATTCGTATTGTTGTAGTAAGATTCATCTTTTAAATTAGAAGAATCTGTTTCAATTTCATAGATTCCAATTTCATTTTTTTCTTCATTAGACCAAGCTGTAAAAATCTGAGATGAATATTGGTTACCATTTAATTCAAATGGTTCAGGATTTGAGAATACTTTTACTATTTCATTATTAATTACAAGTGCGTACATATTATGTTATTGATAGGTTTAAATTTCTTCCAGTCTCGTGCCATACAGTTCCATTATATCTAAATACAAATACATCAGCTTTATTAATAGTTGTAGTTAGTGTTGGTGCAGTACCACCAGTAAATACATAAGCACTATTCCAAGTTAAAGTTCTTGAACCAGTACCATCTTGAATTACAGCTATTGAAATGAATTGTCCAGTAACTCCATTTGTAGGTGCAGATAATGTTCTGTTTCCACCTAGTGTTACTTTAGCAACTTGTTGAGTAGAAGCATCCCAAGTAATTGTAGCACCATCTGTTAATGTTTGTTCTGCGAAATATCCACCTTTACCAAATAAAATATTTGAGTTTGATAAAGTTAATATTGTACTTGTTGCTGTAGTTGCTATTCCTGTTGGTGCTGCTACTGGTTGTGTTCCTATATATGCCATATTAAATTCCTATTATGATATTGCATCAACTGTAGATACCCAAGCATCTAATGATGAAGCTGTATCAGATACAACTTTTAAAATATCTCCAGATTGTACAACTACTTTAGCACCACCATCTAAAACTTGCAATGAAGATCCAACTGGTATTGGTGCAGATTTAACTAAATAAAAATCATTTGTACCATCATTAATATAAACAGAAGCAGTAATAGCAGTTGCTGCTACATTTGCTAGTGATATACCAACGATTGTATCATTTGAATTTGCTGTAAAGATAGTTGCAGCTGAAGTTCCTGTTAATCTTGCTTTATATCTTGTAAAATCTTGTGCCATATTTAATCCTATACTAGAGAGCTATAGACATTGCAATACTAAATCCTTTGCTTGCTTTAGTATCTATTTGTGTTTGAATACTAGATGTTACGCCATCTAAATAACCAAATTCTGTAGCACTAACATTAGCATTTAATTGTGTAGATGTAAGGTTAGTTAATTGACTACCATCAACTGCAGGTAGTTTTGCAGTGCCATCTAACTGAACTAAATTATTAGCAGATGTTCCTGCAGTTAATGTCGCGGCTGAACCTAATCCAAGTGTTGTTCTTTGAGCTGCTGCATCAACATCATCTATTAATGCTTTACCAGCAGTTGTTAAATCAAATGTTCCAGCTGTTCCAACTCCTGTAAATTGAATACCTTTATTAGCAGCAGATGTTAAACCTGCTATTGCTTGTAACTCAGCATCATAGGCTTGTACGTTTGTACCAATAGCAACACCTAAATTAGTTCTTGCAGAAGATGCACTAGAAAGATCAGATAAATTGTTAGCAACTAATAATGCACCAGCTAATGAAGCATAAGCAGCAACCCAAGCAGATCCTGTATATACTTTCATAGCATTATCTGTTGAGTTAAAATATAAAGCTCCACCTACTAAAGCATTTCCATCATTATCTAAAGTTGGATCAGATGTTTTAACTCCTAAATATCTATCGTCAAAATTATCATAAGCTGCTAGTGCAGAATCTCTTGCACTGTTTGCAGCATTGGCAGCATTACTAGCGTTGTTTGCAAAGTTACTAGAGTTGTTAGCAAAATTACTAGAGTTTGACGCATGATTACTAGATGCGTTTGCAAAGTTACTTGAGTTGTTAGCAAAGTTACTAGAATTTGCAGAATGATTTGCAGATGTATTAGCGGAGTTAGAACTATTGTTAGCAAAGTTTGAACTGTTTGACGCATGGTTTGCAGAAGCGTTTGCTGAATTAGAACTATTATTTGAAAAGTTAGATGAATTACTTGCATGATTAGCTGATGCATTAGCTGAGTTGCTAGAATTATTTGCAAAATTACTAGAATTATTTGCAAAGTTAGAACTATTTGCAGAATGATTGCTAGAAGAATTAGCAGAATTAGAACTATTGTTAGCAAAATTAGAAGCATTTGCAGAATGATTGGCAGCTGAGTTTGCACTGTTGCTAGAATTATTTGCAAAGTTAGAACTATTTGCAGCATTCGCAGCAACACCAGCTAAATAAGTTGAAGCAGAATTAGCACTATTAGAACTATTGTTGGCAAAATTAGAACTGTTTGCAGCATGATTAGCAGAAGTATTGGCACTGTTAGAACTATTATTTGCAAAGTTAGAACTGTTCGCAGCAGAATTTGCTGCAGCATTAGCATTTGCAGAAGCTGCTGCATTGTCAACTATTAAATTCCATTTAGCAGTATCAGCATTAGAACTGATAGGAGTCGTGCCAGTAGAAGTATGATTGGTATTACAAATATAAATATTACCATTAGAAGTATCTTTAACTAAATCACGAGCATAGTAAGTTGTAACAGTAGTCCAGTTACCTTTATATGTTCCAAGTTCTTGAGCAACTGATAATTCACCACTTGAATCAAATGATAAAACTTTATTAGCACGATCTGTAGCACCCACAGTAAACTCTGTAGATGTCATTGTGTTTGTTTTAGATAATTTAATAGATCTTCCTAATTCTTCCTGAATTTCTTGAGCTATCATTGTAACTCTATCTAGAGCTTCTTCATGTGAGTTAGCTGGGAATGGATCGTTTGCTACATAATCTGTTTCTTGTGTCTTTGTTGTATTTCTTTTTAAAACTACAGTTTCTCCAGAAGCAGGAGCTGTTAAGAATGTAATATTACCACCTCCGGCAGAACCAACACCAGATACTGTATAATGAGTTGTTTTAGTTTTTATTGTTTCAGTTCCTGTAGATGATCTTATAATAACCTGAATTTCATCATCATCTAATATTTTGAATGTATATGCAAATACAGTAGTTGAACCATTGCCACTGTAACTAACTTTAACTGTAGTTGATGATATTGTCATAATTCCCTATATTAAATTCAATCGTTAATGTCTATCCTATTTATTCAAATATATTAACTTTTGGAGTTCTTTCAGGAAAACTTTCTCCTGGTTTCCAAAAATATTCTTTATCGTATTCATCCCTATATTTATTAATTCGTCTAATAATTCTATCATTAAATTTAGGATCAATCATTTTTTGTATATTATCAAAGATTAATCTTTCTAAAGCTAGTCTGGCATACCATAAACTTGCACCAGGAGTGTATTGTCTTAAAAAATCACTTACATCTCTTCCATAATTAGTATCTTCGCCTGTTGCTAAATTAATAATATTTCCAAATGTAAGTTTTGCAACATCTTCAAAAAATCCTGCAGGCGCGCCTAATATTGTTGATGATAAATTTCTTCCATATTGATTTTGTGATGCAGTTATAAAATCACCAAATATACCTAATCCTCCACCTTTAATCATTGCTCTAACCCAGTACTTTGGATCTTTCATAGATTCAGCAGAAGTTACATCTCTACCTTTTGTAATTTCTCCAAGCTCATAAGCTAAAGCTCCCATGATTGTTCCTGAAACAACTAAAGGAACTACATATTTCATTTTTCCGGTTAAGTTAGTTTGAGTAAAACCTCTTCTTAAATGAGTATAAACAAATGTAATTGGAAAGTTTTTATACATTGCAACAGAATTTATTAATTCACCGCCAATGGTTCCTGATCTTTGATTGCCAAATAATGCAACTTTACCTCTTGCTGAAGTTGCAGGTATTGCATATTCAGTTTCATTAACAACTAATTCCATTAATTTAGTTGCAAGATCTTCTCTTAAACTTTCAGTTAAATCAGTTCTTAATCTCAAATCATCTGGTCTTAAAAATGTTGCACCTTTATTTGCATAATTAACATCATCAATTCCTGCATCATATAATTTAGTTTTACGAATAACATCCCATGATCCTTCATTTATACCATAACGCAAAAATGTTTTTTGCATTGCTTCAGGTAATTCTTTAAATTGTTTACCAACATTCTCAGCCCAGAACCCCATAAGCTCCATTCCAAAACTCCATCTACCTGCTTGAGTTAAATGTGATAATCCTGATATTCTTAAAACAGAATCTGATATTCTTTTTGCAATTTGTGGAGCTTCTATCTCTCCAAGATATCTTGCTGATGAAGATGCTATAGTACTCCAATGTTCAGCAACTAAACCTAATCTAATAGCAAGTTTTGCTTTTTGATCTTTGTTTAAAGGATCAAATAATAATTTTAAACTGTTTTGAGCTGTTCTCCATTGTGGCAAACCAACATGCGCAGAAGTAGCTCTACTCCAGTTAAAATCTGTTAATGCAAGAACTGATGCAGATCCTAATTGAGCTGATGTTAATATATGACGTAATCCTGCTAATGATCTAGCAACAAAACCATCTACTGGATTTGTTAATGCACCTTTATGATAACCATATAAATTTTTAATTAATTCTATTTTTTTATTAGCTCTATCTTCTTCTAATGAACCAAAGAATTGAGCTATTGATTTTCTATTAAATTTTTCAGCATCAGCAATATCTTGAGCATATTGACTTACTTGTCTATTTAATCTTTCAATCTCTACAGGATCTGTTGATTTAGCAAGTAATGCTTTTGCTTCTTCTAATTGTTGTTTAGCAACAGGAAGTCTTACTTGTTTCGTTACATCTATTTGAGCTTGTTTTTTAATAAGAGTAGTCATGTAAGAAATAGTTGCATCAGGATTAGCTCCAAGAACTTTCATTAATGCAATATCTCTAGACATTTTATTAATGTGATCCATCATCACTTGAAATGCATTATTATTGCCAAATCTATTTTGATATTCAATCCAAGACTGCGCATTTTTAAAAACTAAAAATCTATGATCTGTGTAACGCGATGCAACATTACTTCCAAAAGTTCTTTGTGTAGGTTTTACTTTATTAAATCCTTCATTAACTATTGTTTCATAAACATCTGATAATGCTAATCTTAAAGTTTTTTCATTAAATGGAAGTTTAGTTTTTTCATTAATCATTTTAGTAGCATCTAATCTATCCATTGTATAAGTAATCCAATCTTCTTTATTAGTTTTTCTAATTGCTAAAGTGTCATGTATTTGTGGCAGTCCCCAATCTTTTCTAGATGGTATTCTTCCACCATATTTATTAAATTCTAATCTTAAAAATTCAGAAGCGGCTTTCCATGCTTCAGCCATTTCTTGAGCTGCTTTATTTTTAGTAGAACCAGGTTCAACAATTTCTCTAACTAACATATTTAATGTAGCTTTATTTCTTTCATAACCACCAATACCAGGTTTAAATGTATCTAAAACATCTACTAATATTTTGTGAGCTTGTCCCTTAATAACTTTAACTTGATTTTCTACAGTAATGTGTGGCGAATAATCATCAGGAGATAGAACAGCAATACCTGCATTACCATAATCTATTTCACCATTCATATTTCTATATTCTTTAAAATGTTTTAATATTCTTTGTTGAGCTTTAAGAGTTAATAATTCTCTACGTTTTTTTTCTGCTGCTTCGTATTTAAAAATATCAAAAGAATCTTTAGCCGCTTGTTTTTCAGCATCTGCTTGAGACATTCCTTTAGCTAAATATTCTTCTACTTTTTCGTCAAATAACTTTATCTGTTCATCAGCTTGATTTTTGGTAACATTACCTTCTGCAATACCATTTGTGATACAATCTTTATAACTCATATACAGTCTTTCAATCTTTCAATAAACAAATTGCTTTGATTTTCTTCATCAAGAATTTGTTTCATAGTTTTAAGTTCTGGGACAATTTCATTAACATCATCTAATTTAGTGCTTAATGAAAATTCTTGATCTAAAATAGATGCTGCGTCATTACCAAAAGTTGCTATTGGTTCTTCTCTAGTAACAACTCTTGCTCCAGCTCCTTCAGGAGTTTTAGCTCGTACTTCTCTCCATCCTCGTAAATTTTGTGCAATTTCTTCTTTTGATCCGCTAATGTATCTGATGGTATCTTCAACTGTGCCATCAATCTCTGCTCTGACATTTATTTGCTCCTTTGTTAGTTTATTGTAAATTGTTTTAATATTATTATCAACTTCTTTTGTAATAATCTCGCTATCAACATATCTTCCTGTTTTAATAGCTCTTTTAATATTTCTTAATTCAGCAACAGTAACAGGAACATCAACTCTTACCATTGCAATTCCATAACCTTTGCTTTTTAAAGAATTTATTATTGTTGTTAATGGTTCTTCATTTCTTCCTAATGTTGGAATAATAATGTTATCTCCATTAGTAATAGTTTTCTTTAACATTCTTTTAAAGAACTCTTTACTTTCATCATGTGTTGCAGCTGTTCCAATACCATTTTTATATTCAGGTATTAATTTTTTATAATCATCAGAATCAACTACCATTCCTTTAATAATATCTTTAATCTCGTTTGTAAGTCTTGATTTACCAGCTGCTGGTAATCCTGTTATAATAACAGCAATGCGATCTTTGTTTTCTGATCCTGTTTTATATACAGCATTTAATGTAGCATCTATACCTTTGTGATTATCTTGTCCAAGTTTATAAATTTTATTATTTAAATATTCATCTGTAAATCTTCCATTAACATAATTAGGAGAAACATTTGTACGATTAGTTTCGTAATAAGTATTTTGATCTTCTATTATTTTTTTAACTAAATTACTATTTTCAATATCAATAACATCTTGTTTTGTTGCAGCTCCTGAATTTATTTTTTCATCAATCGTATTAACCATTCTTTGTTCTTCTGTATTAAGAACTTTATTTTCTGCGTTTAAAGAATTAGTTAAATCTGTTTGTGTAGGTTTAGCAGGAGGAGTTTCTGTTCCTACTAATATTTCATTTTTTAATGATTGACTTTGCTCAACTGTACCTTTTCCTCCAGGTTGATCAAATAATTGATTACTTATGTTTTCTGATTCTGGTCTGCTTCCTGCAGTGCTTGTTTGTATTTCAGTTTTAATTGCAGTATTGTCTGGTGATCCGCTAAGATTGATCCCATCAAAATCGCCTCTTTCTGCTGCTCGATCGACAGCTGCGGCGAAGTATTTTCTTGCTTCTGATTTTCTTCCTGCTTGGTAGAGCTTTGCTGCTTCTGTGAGATCTGTAGAGAGTTGTCCAACTCTGGTTGCAAGGATTTCAATTTTTTCTTGGATTTTCGCATTTTGCGTTAATATTTTTTCGTTATTAATATTATCTAACTTATTACCGGCAGAAGTCAATAATTGATCTTCTCTTAAAACTAATGAGAATAACTTTTTATTATTTTTAAGATTTTTTACAAAATCTGTTAATAACATTGACTTTTCAACTATTAAAGACTTTTTAAATTCTTCAACTCCAAACAATGTTTGTTCTTTCATTTTAACAGAAGGAGTTTCTCTAATTTGTTTAAGTATAAGATCTACTTGTTGCATGTTATCAAATTTTCTATTTTTTAATATTGTCAAAGCAGATACATGCAAATCTTTATCAGGTAACAATTCACCAACTCTAGATGCTATTTTATAATCAATAAATTTATTAACTACCATTGAGAATGATTCATTAGATAATTTTGTTAAACCTTGCGCAACTTTAACTATTTCTGATTTAATTGGCATGCTTGCCATGATTGCATTAATATCAAAATTTTTAACACGCATCATTTTAGCAGCATCAATAGCAGTTCCTGTTCCTTGTCTTAAATTAATTGCAACACCCTGAAGCATTGCATAATCCGGAGAATAACCATCTACTTCTCTAATTCTATATCCATATAATTTAGGATTTTGATTTATTAATTTTTTTGCTAATCCAAATCGCTGATGTCCATCAACGACTGCTAATCTACCATCTTTAAATTCATAAACTAATAATGTGCTTGCGCTTGGTTGATCCCATTTAGTAACACCCATTAATCTTTCAGATATTCCAAATTCATTTGTTTCTGATTTATATTGAAATGTTTTTGCATCTGTTGTTAATTTATTAACATTAAATTCTTCTATAGATGCACCTTTAAGAATATCTTCAAATTTTAATTTTTGTGGTAATTCATCAGGAATAGTAATAGGTTCATCATTTAATAATTTTAAAGTTACTTCTGCTGCTCTTTCATTATGAATATCTCTTGATCTAACAGTATCTACCATTGGATTTTGTTTATCTTCAAAAATTCTATCTTCAATAAACTGAGCTGCAGCATCAGTATCTTTTGTTTTAAATTGTTCTGGAAAGTTTTCTTTATAAATTTTTAAAGCATTTTCATCAGTTAAGTTTTCAATATTGTTTTGAATTTTTGCAATCATTTTTACTTGCATATCAGGTGTAGCATTTGCAAATAATTTAGATATTCCATAAACTCCTGTGTTTAAAACACCTCCAATACCAGCAGACATTATTGTGCTCCAAAAAACTTCTTTAGCTCCTTCTTCAAAACCTGCTCCTTCAAATCCTAATTTTTCTCTATAAGGTTGAACATTTAATTGTCTTGATGCTTCTGCTCCTCCTCCTAAAACTCCTTCAATGTATGCTGTTTTTAAAAATGTTCCTAATGCTGTTCTTCCAAAACCATAAGCTAACCCTGCCGGTAAAGATAATATTACACTTGGTTCTCTTAAATAACTTACTGCGTTTCCTGCAAGATTACCTACTTTGCCAGAAAAATTTGTATTTGAAAAAAGTTCATTTGCGTATGCTTCTGAATCTTTTGCTTCAACACCAATTTTTTTTAATATAGCATCTAAATTATTTAATGATTTACTTTCTAATTCTTTTTTTAAATTTTCATTTTTATTTTGTTCATCTTGCAATATTTGTAATGCTTTAGCAACTCTATCTGATCTTGATTCATAATCTGCAGGTAAACCAAATTCTGTAGTATATAAATCTACATCTGGAATTGGATTATAAAAATTAATATTATTTTTATTCATAATATTTGTAATTTCACTCCAAGCATCATCAAGATTTCTATATTCAGATACTTCAGATTTAGCTTTATCAAAAGCTACTCTAGAAGCATTATAGTTTTCTAAATATTCTTTTGATGTAAATTGCTCTTCTCTTCCTTTAATTCTTGATTCTAAACCACCTAATTTTTCTTGTTCAGGAGGAGCTTCTTTTTTTGCGTAGAAATTTTCTTTAGGTTCTAGTAAAGTATTAAGAGATTTTTCTTCTTCAAAAAAAAATGACATTATTTATTTACTGTTCCTAGATCTCCTTTAATTTTATTAAGATCTACGATAAAGTAACCGCCATTTTTATTTAATAAATATTCAGGTTGTACATTTGAACCATAAGGTTTTGATAAAGATACTTTATATCTTCCTGGACCAACTGTTACAAAATAAGGATCACCAAAAAACTTTTCTGAGAATATTTTAATTTCTTTTCCATTTCTATCTAATGGTAAAGTTTCAACTACATTTCCTTGAGGATCTGTATATGAACCAGATTTTTTTAAAACATTTTCATTTTTTTCTAAATAATCAATAATAGAATTGAAATTACCTTTTCTAACATAAGCAGGAATAATAACATCTAAACCATTATATTTATCAAATCCTCCATATTCTTTTCCATTAACTTTTAATGAACCAACTGCTTCATTAAATGCTTCTGTATATCTTGATGAACTAAATGATTTAGTTAATTCATTTGCATCGTAAGTTCTTTTTAAATAAATATTATCCGCTGTTTCAATAACTCTATTAAAAGTTTCTGCACCAACTCCTGTAAATGCTTTTTGATAACCAGATATAATAGATGATTTATCTTTTTCTCTAAAGTTTTCTAATTTAATATTTTTGTTTTTACTTAATAAGTAACCATCAATAGCATCTGCAGCTCCTTTAGTTGGAGTTCCACCATTAAACATTGTTATTCCACCAACGTGAGCAAATAATGCATTCTCTTTAGAAATTTCAGAAAAAGCATTTGGTGCATCAGCGCCAAAACCATTTGCCATGTTTGATGCTAATTGTAATAACATTTTACTATCTGTTGTTTTATCAACAATAGCTTTTAATTGTTTAGATTCTGCATCAGTAAAAAATCTAGCAGGTAGATTATAATATTTTGCTGCAGCAGCCGCTGAATTTTTTCTTGCTGCCATACTTTCTGTAAATGCTTTTTTATTTTCTTCAGATGGGTTAAGCATGACATCATTAAAATTAAGATTATTTAATGAAATAATATTTCTTTCAGATGCTGTTCTTAATAAATCTTTTTCTAAATCTGTTTGTAAGTCTGCTTTAAATTTTTTAATTATTTCATATTTTTTTAATTCTGAAATAGGAATATCTTTTTGTTCTGCTTTTAATGCAGTAAAAGAAGATTCCATTTTACTAATTTCAGCATCCATTTCTGGAAGTGATTTACTTCTTATGTTTACAATAATATTTCTTTTTTCAATTAAACCTTCTATTTTTCTAGCAGCTTCAACATTATCAACAGCTAAAGCTCTTTCTTTTAATGCATAAAGAGAATTTGCTCCTGGATCGTTACCTTTATCAAGTTGAGCTTCATAATCTTTTACATTATTGCCGGTTGTCTCATCTATTTTAATTGCAGACAATTTTGCATGAGATCTTAATTTTTCTATTTTATCTAATGGTAAATTAGAGTTTGTAATAACTTCATTAATCTTCATAGGATCACGATCAAGAGTTCTTAATCCTCTATAATAATCTATATCTTCTCTAACTTTGTTTTTTTCTTCTGCTGCTTTTTTTCCAAAAAATCTATTATAAACATCAGATTCTAAAATAGTATTTAATTCATTTGTTGCGTTTTGAATTTCAAGATCAGTCTTTCCATAAACAATAGTTTTTTTTAAACGATCAGTATTTGCTTCTAATGCTAATTTACTTCTTTCTAATAAATTATTAGTAGCTGCATTTCTAATATTAATAGAATCTTCAACTGCTTGTTTTTGTAAAAATGTATCTAATACTCTTTTAGTAAAAAAACTTTTTGTGTCTTTGGTATGATAATCTTGAATAGTTTTTAATTGTTCTTTATAATATTTATTTGCTTCATCAGGATCTTCCATTTTAGATGCTTCATCTTTAACTCTTGATAATCCTGGAACATTTTCATCTCCATTATAGATCTTTTCTTTTTTTTCTAAAACTTCTGTTTCTGCTTTTATTTTTTCTTGTTCAACATAAAAATCTTTTACTGATCCTAAAAATTCAGAAGAAGCTCTTCCAATAGCTGCAGGAATTTCTGTACTAATACGCATTCCAGCAGTTGTAGGAACATTTCCTATTTCTTCTGTGGGTCTGATCTGAGATTGATAAATTTTAATTGCCATTAATTTTATCCTTTAAAAACTTTTTGCGCAGTAGAAACATCTCCAAGTAAAGAGCTTCCAGCTTTAAAATAACTAATAGTTTCTGCAACTTGTCCACGATATCTTTCAACTCTTGCTTCAGCTCTTTTCATAACAGCTTCATTAAGTAATTGTTCTTTTTTAACAAGAGCATTATATTCAAGCATATCTCTGTCTCTTTCAAAATTTAAAGCATTATCCATTAATACTCTAATTCCTGTTCCTTCTTCTGCAACACCTCTAATTGCATAACCAGTTCTAATATCTCCAACTGATTTTGCTTCTAATGCGTATATTTGAGGTAAATCAAATTTTTCGTAAACTTTAAATCCTTGTTGAGCTTGCTGTTCTTTTAATAAAGCATCTCTTTCTATAAGATTTGCATTATAATTTGATATTTTTTTTTGCGCCTGTCCAGTTATTAGATCACCTACAAATGACATATCAATAAATCTTTGCGAACCTTATGTAATCAGCACCATCTGGTCCATAATGTTTCATTAAACCCTCTGATTTTAAACCTAACCATTCAGCAAATTTTATCCCTAAAACAAAATCTGCTTTTACAGCGGTTTGTAATCTTTTCACTTTATAAGTTTTTGTTAAAATATCTAGCTTTTTTTTAACGTGTCTAGCAATAGATATAGGATTCTTCCATACATCATTAGTTGCTAGAACCCATCCTTCGGCAACATTATCCCATAATATGCCAATGCCGCCTGATACCACAATCTTTCCATTTTTAACAGCAGTAAATGACATTCCTGGTATTTCTAAAAATAAAGCATATTTTTTAAATTGTGGTGCAATCTGAATTGCAGGATCATTCATTGGATTGCTGATTATAAAATGTGCGTGTTCCTTTTTAAAAGGAATGATATCAATATTATCCATCATTAGTAATTAATCTTGGATATAATGATAATAATGTCATAGGTAATGCTTGATCCTGAACTACAAATAAATATCCATCAGTTTCAAAGTTACCTCTAAATTCAATTTTTTTATCTCCGGTAAATAAAGGAACAGCAGCATCCATAGATGCAGCAGAAGATCTAAATGGTATTTCTTCTAAGTTATTCAGATCTGGACCAACTTTAGCTCCAACTGTTTCATAAAATCTTAATGTAACGTCAAATATTCTTTTTGTTTTTCCTTGTGATGTTCCATCTTGTGAACCAACATCTAATCTCATTGTTTGTAATGTTGATGTATATGCTAATCCAACTTTTGCAGCAGTTGTAGTTCTATCTAATGTAATAGATCCTGATGATACTGTTTTATCAGGATGTGTTGCACCATTAGCAATTACTCTAACTGTTTGTGTGTTTAAATGATCTAATCCTGTAAGTGTTGATGTTGCAGATCCAGAATATGATAAAGCGCTATCTACAAATTGAAATTGTGTAAGTGAACTATCAAATTGGAATGGTGTAAAATATTCTACATAACGTCTTGTAGTTCCATTAATGGTACGTTTAACAATAACCCATATTTGATCTTCATCAGTTCTATTGTAAGAGTTTCCAGAAATAGAAATTACACTTTCAACTATACCATGAGTTGTAGCTCCAAAAGATCCTCCTAATTTATGTTGATGCCAAGCAACAACTTGTTCTGATCTTTGATATGTCAAACCAACTAAAACTCCATCACCACGAATACCCCAAATAATACTATGTGGTTCTTGTTGGTAAGTTAATTCATCTAATCCATTTAATGTAATATCTTCCGCTAAGATTGTCATATCCGGTGCTACATAACCATCTGTGTCAAAATTGTAAGCTAATTCTCTAACTTTTCTTTTAGCTCGTTGAACAAATAAAGTTGCGTTACCAACTGATAATGCATCTATACTAGATGCTCCATAATTAGATTGTTTTTTAATATTAATATTTGTAGGTGATACTGCAGTTCCAGTAGAATCAGAGTTTAATGTAAATTCACCACCTGATGTTAATATAATTAATGTTCTTGTTGCTTTTAAAGATTGTATAACGTTTACTTGGTTTGATGCGATTGTATAAATCATAGCATCATCAGCAGCAACAGTTCCTCCTCTGTTTTCGTGCATGTTTTCATAATCTCCTGATCTTGAAAAAAATAATGTTTGTGGTTGTTCAGTTGTTCCTGCAAACACTAATCGTTGTTCATAGAAAGTTACGCAAGAAGGATAACCAGTGGTATCTGAAAAAGCTCCTAAAGCCCACGAAGTGGTGCTAGTAGAAGAACCCATATCTTTTATAACTGTTACTGTTGCAACTGTTGTACTAGTGATTGCTGTAATTTCTCCATAACCATCTCTAAAAGTAAAAAGTCTGCCAACATCAGTTGATTGAAAACCTGTATTATTATTTATTCCTGTTACAGCAGATGCTGTTAAAGTTCTACCAGTTCCAACTGTATGTGTAGACATACCAAGAGTTGTAGTTGTAATGTTGTCATCTAAGTAGGGTCCATCAGTAAAATCTACTTCTGTAATAGTCCAAGATGTATGTCCAGTTCTAGATAATTTTTTAACAGAATAATCAGGATGACATAAATACATAACATCTGCTGATTGAGCATATTTAATATTAAATAAATCTGCAGTTGCATAAGTTGTAGTTAATGTATAAACTCTATTTGCGATACCTCCGGATGAATAAGTAGTATAAGAAGATGTATTAACATTATTTCCATCTATATCTTGTAACTGAAATGTATTTGTTGCAACACTTGCAACTTTAAATCTTTTTCCATTTACTTCTGTCATTCCAACTACTCCAGTAATAACTACTGTGTCGCCATTCGAATAACCATGAGATGTAGATGTAACAACACCAGGATTTGCTTTTGTAATTCCTGTTATTGTTTTATTAGCTTCTAATACAGCTCCATTATCTTTATAAAAACGAATATAATTATTTCCAAATTCTAAAGCATAAGATTGTTCAGTTGAAAATTCAAAAGGGATTAATCTTGTTTTAGCAGAGGATGTTTTTACTTCTGCTACAAAGGTTGTTCCTGGACGTCTTGTAACAGAACCATGAGGTTGAACTATAAAATTTTCTAAAGTCTTGCATCCACTAAAATATTTTTGGAAGTCTGTTCTTCCTTCCATACGATCAGATAACTGACCCCCAGTAAAGTTAGTAAGAGCTGTTGATACTCTTGCCATAATTAAAACCTACTGTTGATAAATTCGTCTGATAATATTACATCAACTTGACCCATATTAGGATCTGTGTTTTGACCCTCTGTGGCATCAACATGTTTAGCTTCTGCAAGTTTTTCTTGATAAATTTCTTTCATTGTTGATACTAATGTAGCATTAGCAGTAACAGCAAAACAAATATCTGCAGCTAAAGCAGCTGAAATAGTTTCAGCAAGTAATGTGTCATATTCATTTGGATCAGTAACTAATTTTATATATTGAAGTTTTATTGGCGATACATTTGCCATTATTTTTCTACCTTCAACTTTATAATCATAATCATAATCTGATATTGTAATAACTCTTAAGCAGTCTGATGGTAGTGTAAATTGATTAGCCCAGCCCCAAGCAGGAGTTGTGGTGTCTGCAGCAAGTTCTTGTCTTGCCATTAAACAATTCCATGAATGAGATCTAAATACTGCATTACGAATGCTTTCATATCTTGCATTACACAATCTTGCGTTTTTACTATCTTCTGTAAGTGATAATATTGTGGATGCTCCTAATTGATTTAGTGCATTATTACAAATTTCTACAACTGAAGCCATATTAATCTTTCCTTATAATATATTTACGTCTTAATTGTCTAGGTTTAACTAAAGCAAATATCTCAGCTTCTGTTAATTCTAAATCTTTATCAAAACCATGATGTGCAGTTGATGTATGTTTAAATCTATCAACTAGAACATAACGATAGATATAATCTTTATTTTGAAAATGTAAAATTGTTTTTGGATTATCTAATTTTTTCATTAATTGATAGTGGGGATTTTTAGTCCCCACTATTTTAAGTAGTATTAATCTACTACGTATCTGATAGCAATTTGAACTACTCCAGATGCAGAACCACCAGCTAAAGTAGCTGTAATTGGTAAACCATCTTGATTAGCATCAACTACTGAACCAGCACCTAAAGCAATAGTTGCTAAGATGTCTGTTCTTGCAGCAGATGATGTAGAAGTAGCAGCTAAATAAGCAGCAGCAGAGGCACTAACAGTAGTTCCTGCAGCATTTTTATAAGCAGCATATCCAACTGATAAAGTTGTAGATGCACCTAATGCAGCATTAGTTAAATAACCATCAAGCAATCTTGCGCCATTTGGTAAATTAACTAACTCTATTACGTCTCCGATAGATGCAGATGCTAATGTAATATCAGCAAATGCAATTCTTACTCTTCCACCTAACTCATTTGTATCTACATTTTGTGAAGGTACAGTTTGAGACCATTTAGTTTTCTGGTTTGAGTATAATGTAGCCATTATATTTTCTCCTAGTTAGTTGGTTATTATTCGTCGCAAGCAATTTGCACAACTTTTTCTTCTTCCATTCTAGTTGCACCGATGCTCATGCAGTAGTAAACTTGAGTGCTGTAAGATTTATCAGCTCTCTCGTCTATTCTTGCCATAACATCTTTACCAATAGCTAATTTAATAGCATCTTGAGTAAATGCATAACATAGTCTGTCGTCAGTGTTTGTTGCGTCAAATGCTAATCTATTGCTAACAATAAATTTAAAACCTAAGAAAGAGTCTACTTGACCCTGAGCTAGAGCTTTAACTGTATTGAAATCAGCAGATGTGATTTGCGTTGTTCCTAATAAATCAGAGATTTGTTTTGGTCCACACACAAAGTATCTTTGTATAGATGGATCAACATCATTAACATCTAAGATTTTTTTAGCTTCCAACAATTTAGTTATAGTTAAACCATCAGTTTGTGATGTACTGTAAGGTTTTTGAGCAGAAGGTAAAGATACCGAAGTAGCTCCAGTTTCTCCTGTATAACTTGTGCCGCCAAGAGCTGTAATGATAACATCATCCATAGCTCTTCCCATAGCAGCAGCCGCAGCTTTTGCATAAGAAGAAGTTGGATCAATTAGCATTCTAACTTTGTCTGCATTGTCAATTAGATCAGCCCACTCGTAGTCTCCAAGACTAACTCTTCTACGACTGTGAGGGGTATCTATTTGTGGGGTATCAGAGTGGCGCGATGTTCTTAGAACCGCAGTAGTTTTACCTACTTGATCAAAGAAAGCATTCTTACCAACAATCGTCTCAACATCAGTAGCTTCTCTAAGCACTGATCCCATTTGTTGAGATAACATTTGTACGTTTGAACTGTACTGCTGTACAAAAGCAGTTGTTATTTGATTTGACATATTGTCATCTCCATTGGTTAAGTTTAATTAAAAATAAACGAATGGATTTTCCACAATGTGGATCTATTCTAGAATTTTACATCTTCGTAGATGTTTGTCTTTTCCAAATGCCAATAGGGTCTAAAAGATTATCCTAATGATTTGCTCTATACATCAGATAATTGCTGACGTAAAGCAAAAACTTCTTGTACAGCTTTATCATGATTTGGATGATTTTTATTCCAATATGCAGATCCTGGAGCTTGCAATTTAGCTATTTCATTCTCTATTTCATTAGGAGTTAAATAGTTTGGACCAGATTGTGCTACAAAACTATCTTCACCTAACATATCAGCTAATTGTGCAAATGCTTTAACAACTTGAGGATGATCACCTAATTTAGTGCCATTTTCTAAGTTCATATTTAAAACATCTTCACCAACATATTGTCTAGCAAGTTGAGATGCTTTGGTTATCTTTTGTTCAAAAGCTCTACCAAATTCTTTACGAAGTTGTTGTTCACTTTCAATACGAGCTGTTTCAGCAGCGGCATCTAAACTTTTTAAGTTTTCTTGCATAATGTCGTTATAAAATTTAACAACACCTTCTGCTTGTTGTGGCAATAAACCAAGTTTATGAGCTTGTTGTGAAAAAGTTTTAAGCGCATTTTGATCAATAGTAGAATCTTCGCCAATATTATATTTATATTCTTCAGCTGATTTGGGTCTACCTAGTTTATCAAAAACTACATTCCAATCTTCTTCAGTTGCATGTTTATTAGGTAATGGTATTTTTTCTACACCAACTAATTTTTGTGCATGAATATAACTTTTAGCTAAACTATTAATATCTTTAATAGGAGCTAAAGATTTATCTGCTCTGATATCTTCTGCTAAACTAGCTCTCCAATCTGAAGCAGCTTGTTCAACTACACTTGTAACATTATTATTTACTGGAGAAGTCGCTGGACTTCCAGATGGTTGAACTACTTGTTCCACCACTCCCTGTTGATCACTCATTGTTTCCTCCATTTTTTTTATTGATCATTGATTTAATAAATAGATAGACAGATCTTTGTCCCTCTAAATATGCGCTTTCATAACTATCTCCTTTAACAAAGGTAGTTACGTTAGCATTACATCTTCGTTCTAGATCTTCAAGAACTTTTTCTCCATGTTCAGATCCAAAACAAATCTTATAATTTATAGTTAAATTTTTTATTTCTTTATTCACTTATCGCTTTTAATGCAGGAGCTGCTTTACCTGCTGCTTCGGCAGCTTGTAATTCTTGTTGCATCTGCATTTGTTGTTGTTGCATTTGTTCTCTTTGCAAGCGAATTTGTTGTACTTCAACATCTGATTTCATAACTTTAGCAGGTATTCCTAAAATATCTTGTATATATTTTACTAAACCATTTACATCTATATGATCAAACACAGGAGCTATATTTTGTAAAGAACCAAATATTTCAACACCTCTCATAATTGAGGATAACTCTGAAGTTTTTTGAGCTTTAGCTAATGGAGATACATATTCTATTTCAATATCTTGATTGCCTAAAAACTCAGGTGGTTGTGGAAATTTTTTATTTCTTAATAAAATATTAAAAGCTCTTGTAATTAATGGTTGTAATAATTCTGATTGTAATCTTCCAAGCACTGGTCCCAACAATCTCATTTTTTCTTCTGTTCTTTGTAATACTTCTGTTGCAGTCATTTGTGGACCAGAAGAAGTCATTAATTGATCAACGAAAAAATTCTCTCTAATTGCTTTACGTCTTTGTTCTTCCATGTTTAAACCTAATGGATTGTTGGCAGCAATATTCATTGGTTCAATTTTATCTCTAGTTCCAGCTCTATAGTAATTTAATCCTCCAGGTATGGTTCTTATCGGTAAAAGAAAACCATCATCAGGTACAAGCAGCGGAGGATCTATTTGTTTTTGTGCAGCTCTAATAGTTGTTTTAGACATTGTATTTAACATCTTAACATCTGCTAAAGCATTCATTGCAGGTGATCTTCCATAAATTTCATTAGATGCTTTTAAGTATCTTGGCACAACATAAGGAAATTCTTCATAACCACCTTCTTTTAAAATAGCTCCACTATCCGGATCTACATAAATTGAATAATAAGGTTTTCCTTTATTTCCTTTTGCAATACCAAATTCTTCATTTGGCATTACTAAATGTAATATTGGAACCTCATCATGCGGAGATGATTTAGCTTTGTCTTTTAAATTTTTAGGTAAATTTTGTTCTCCAAATTTTAATAATGCTGTTCTGGCAGGTAGATAAAATTTTCTAAGCAAACTATCTACCATGCCTCTTTCATCTTCGGTGATAAAAATTTCTGCAATGTAAATAGTTCTAAATCTTAAATCATCATTAATATCTTCTTCAATCAACATTGCTGCTGTACCAAAAGAAATTAAATCGTGATATAATTCAAAAATTTCTTGTTGAAAATTTGATGATGAAAAAACTTTGTACATAATATCTGTACAAGATTCTAACCATTCTTTTGCTTCATCATCTTTGTCAAGTTGATTGTCTCTATATTTTAAATAAAAAAATGGTGATGAAATATTAGTTAGCATTCCATGTAATGATGCTGATAATAATTCTAAAGAATGAATAGCAGTGCCATCAAAAATTAATTCGTGTCTTTTGTCTCCTTTAGATCTTTTTTTTGTAATGTCTGCTTTTCGCGGCATCATATAATCCGCAACTTCTTGCCAATGCTCTTCCCAAGTTTGACGTTGAGTATTTAAACTTTGGTATCTGTCTAATACCAATTTTGCTTTTGGGTTAATTGCCATATTATGCGCCTAATAAAGTTTTAGTAGAAAGAGTAGTTTGATCGCTTACACCAGATGGTGATGTAAGTATAGTCATAGATCTTCCTCTTCTTTTTGCTTTTAATAATCTTGTTGCTTCTCCTTGAGATAGTTCTGCTTGAGTTGGTGATGAAATAGGTTGTGGCTTTGGAGCTTCAACTTGTGGTGCTACTGAAGCAGGAATATCAGATGATTTTCCTGTTACAACAGATTTAACTAAATTAACAACTGGTTTTACTCCACCCATATTATTCTCCTAATAAAGTTTTTTTCTGCAGAGCTTCTTCTGTAGTTAAACCTTGTGATCCTGTTAAAATTGTAGAAGATCTTCCTTTTCGTTTACGTCTAATTTCTGCTTGTTGCGCAGCAACTTCTGCTTTTCTAGCTGCGTCATCATAAGCAGGCGGTTCAGGCGGTGGTGGCGGTGGAGGCGGCGGCGCCGGAGCTTTTGGCATTAAAAATCCCATTGCTATTCTCCTAAAAATTTTGTTAAGTTTTGTAACATGTTAAACCCATATTATATTATTTACTGTTCGTAAATACTTTATTTAGAAAAGATCTTATACTCAGAATCTGTAGCTCTAGGCATAGAAGTATTCTTAGTTAATACATCATTCACTGATAATGCTAAATATCTAAAAGCATCGGCTGCATGCGATGACCAGGCATGTACAGGTTTGCTATGAAATATCTTCATCTTTTCATTATATTTTCTATGATAATGTCTTAATGCATCAACTAAATGTTTGCAGTTATCCATATCAATCCAGCATCTAGGTAAGATCATTTTAGCGGAATGGATCCCATCTTCTAGCGGCAATTTCGGCAAAATTTTAAAATTAATACCTAACTGATAAGCAACATCTCTTCTAGTCTTGCCAGTGGAAAATTCAGTAACTTCTATATCATGCGGCGCAAAGTGTGTTTTATAATAATAATCTTTCTTGCTAACGATCTCACAATAGTGCGGCAAACCTTCTTTGTTGTTTTCGTAATAATCTATTATATGAATTGCAGCGCCGACTTGTTGGTAAAATATTATTGCAGTAGAATCTCCAATACCAATATCCCAAGCAGTATTTACTGGGAACGCAGGATTATAAGGAACTCTAGTTAATTGTTTTTTATCTTCTAAATCTTTTATAATAGACCCAAAAATAGATCCGGATATATTTGCTATCCAGGAACATTCAAATTCTTGTTGATATTTTTCTTCACCCATCTGCTCCCTTGCAGCTTTTAATTCTGCTTCATCAACTATATTGGTTTTAGATGCAGGAGCTGTATAAGCAAACCAATCATCATGAGTTAATGCATATTGATATAATTCATAAAACTGATTTGACATTCCAGCAGGTGTTCCAATAAATACACACCATCCTTTTCTATCGGATAAACAGGGTCTAAGAACTTCATTCCAAAGTGTAGGATCTATTTGCGCCATCTCATCGCAACAAGCTCCATCTAAAAATATACCCCTAATGCTATCAGGTGTTTCAGAAGATAGGAGGGTTATTCTGGCGCCATTGGGTAGATCACAACGTAATTCTGTTTCGTGAAATCTAACTCCTGGTATTACTCCTGCATATTGTTTTAAATAATCCCAAGCAATGTTTTTTGCCTGGCGGTATGTTGGCGCAATATAGGCATATCTAGGATTCTTTTTTGTGTTTAGCATTGCCTCAATAAGCAGGTGATTAATTAACATAACTGATTTGCCAAACCTTCTATGACAAGCAAGAACAGAAAATCTATACTGCCTTAACTTTTCATGCAGCTCTTCTTGCTGGGGTCTAGGATCGTAAGGTATATCAACAATCATTAGTGTATCTTTGGCATGTCAGAAATATCATCTATTTTATGATAATCAATTCCAATCTTTTTTAATATCTTTGCTGCAAATTTATCCATGTGTTCACTATCTTCAAAACCATTAAAATGGATTACTAAAGAACCGGTATCTTCATTTACAAACAATAATGCTGTAACCAATGCATCTTCATCTTTAGACATAGGCATTGTATGTTTGTGTGTGTGAAATTCCCAATATAGATAAAAATAAATTCGGCGCGCGGCGGCTTGGGTATACCCCCCTAAATGTTCTTGGTTTGTTCGCCAAAATCCTAATAAAACAACCTACAGTATATTTCCGATAATTAATCGTTATCGGAAATGAACTCCATAACGCGCGCGCAAGACTTTGTGTCAATGTATACATTAACCAACTATTCCACATCTTGAGCATCAACATTAATTGTTTTCTTAACCTGTCCACCCCAACGAATAGTGATTGTGTTATCTTGTTTAATCTCTTGCTTAGACTTCTCACCAAAGATATCCGATATCAATTTACTAACCATCCAACGTACATGCGTTAGTTTCTCTCGCCAATACATCATCTCCTGATTACTTTTAGGATTAGCTAATTCTTCGTTAATTTCATCCAACAACGTGAATGCTCCGATCCTACGAGCTTTCATAACAGTATTATAAATCTTATCATCCTCGCGCATCCACTTGTAAACAGTAGACAAACTCGGCATGGATTTATCTTTGCAAATTTTTGTTAAAGGTATTCCCTTCTCTAGCTCAGTAGAGATTTTATCAAGTGTTATTAACTGTTGAGATTTCTTCTCTTGGATCTCGCTGCTTAATGTATTTTGCTCTGAGTTCATCTTCAGTTAAATGTTTTAAAAACTTTAAGTTACGCAATGCTTTAATTTTACCTTCAATCGTCTTAGCATTCCAATCACTCATTCCTCCATGATTTTTACATCTATAAAAACCAGATTTCATTAGATAACCCTTTGCCTTACAACGTACAGTATATTTACTTCCCCTTGTCATACTATCGCATTGTATCTTATGTAAAGGTTTTCCAACCATATCTTGTGGTTTATCTAAGCGAATATACAACCTATTGCAACACATAAGTTATAAACACTAATCAGGAATAGGTTCTTGTTTTTTAAAGCGATGTATCTTAAATCTTTTGCCTGAAGTCTTTTCCTCAACGCACACAAATTCCCCTTCAATTCCAATAGCTTTAAATCTAACTGAGTATTTGTCATCCAAAGGGATGGGAGATCTAAGGTTTAACTGTATTGGGTTTTTACTAAAATTTTTATAATTCCTATTATAGTTATATATATCTAGTTTATTATTATGCCTGTGAGGCACATCTGAGTGTTCTGTGAGGCATATCTTGTTTTGAAGCGGTAAAGTATACGATTGCGTGGATCTTAACCGATGCACAATTATAACCTTTAGTCTAGCAAGCTCCGCAATAGATCGCCTAACAGTAGAATACGATAAACCTGTTAATGAACTAATAGTTTTCATCTTAGGGAAGCATTTTTTCGTCTTTTCATTCCAGAAAGTAACTAGCGCATAATAAACCAGCTTAGATTGTGGGGATAACTTATTATGCCTCATAATCACTGGATCTAATTTGTGATACAAGCTCATTTGTAGACTAACCTGTTTCCTTAATACAGAACTTCTTGTGATTAACATGGTATTCAGTCATTGTCTTGATCCAATCCTCAAGTGTTAATTGGTACATATCCGATTTAAAAGGTGCTATTTTTTGTACCCTAAAACCGACTATAGCACCATTAATTTCATCGTATTGATAAAATACCAGATAAGCATCCAACTTAGCTCTCTCAGCTAACCTGCGCGTTGTTGTAGAAGTTTTGTATGCTTGGTTTTTATCGTAACAAGTCTCGGCAAGAAATAAAGGTTCGTAGCACTTTCTGCATATTTCAACTTGATCTAAATCAATCATCCCCAAATTATCATCAGCATAACGATGCCACTGTGAATACTTATCGCCTTCATTATAGTAATTATCTCGTGCCATTATTTACGTTTTAATAATTTATTTATTTCCAGTTGATTTGCTTGTAGCTCTTCTGTTAAAATCGTTACCTTTTTTTCTAATTCGTCAATCATTACTTGCTGTCTTTCAATACAACCTTTCTGCTCAAAAATAATTTGCTCTAAACAAAATCTTAATGCAGCAACACTGTCTTCGGATATGTTTTCATTCATGCAATGCTACAAGTATAGGCAAAAACTTCCTTGCTTTTGTAAAAAGTACCTGCTTGATTATATTTTTTGCCTTTTACTTTTCCTGAGTATGTTAATTTTTTAAATGCCTGATCGCAAAAATTAGGATCATATTTATCTACCTGATATTCATAATTATGTATGTAACCATTCATCATTATAATTGTTAAAATAATTTTCATTTAACCTTTTCAACATTAATAATTACTGAGTTTGGAATAATATTTGTATTAGCAATCTCAACATTATTCTCATCATCATTATCAATACTATAATCGGCAAAAGTTATTGTGTCGGTTTTTGTTTTTTTTAAAATATGACAAAGACTTTTAACGATTGCTGTTTTTTGATTTTTAGCATCGTCAATAGTTTGCCATGAGCTGTCTGAAACAATGTCTTTCCAAGTAACAATATAATGCGTAAAATCTATTGCAGAATTTTTGTATTTTTTAGATCTTTCTTTTCTCTTACCCATAAAAATCCTGTGCTTTAACTTTATTACCTGTTTTATTTTGTATATTAATAATATTTGAGCTGCGTGGTATTCTCTCACCTAAGCACCACTTACGAACTGTGGCTGTTGGATTATTACCCCTAATTTCTAATAGTTTTGCTAATCCACTATAACTGAGATTATTCTTATTCTTAAAATCTAATAATTTCATAGTTAAATACATATAGCCAAAAAAACTATATATTCAACTGAATAACTTATGAACAATGTCAATAACTATTTGATTGTTATTTGTTCTACATTAATTCATAAGCTGTATTGAACGATATGGAAACATTATCAAAATATTTACCAGATAAAATATTATCTGATTATTTTGCTGCCAAAAAAAATAGAGAGCTTTTACCGCTCTGGTCCCAAAAATATAATATTGATCACATGTCGCCATCACAACTAAATCAAAAAGATGGAGTATGGAGTTTTAAATATTTATTTTGTGATGAAAGAGATCGTAGAGATTTTGAAATTAATTCTAAAATGCAAGCAGGCAACGCAATAGGTAAAGCAGGAATATTATTACATGGAGATGTTGAGTGGGTAGGAGATAAATATGTTATTCATAAACCTTATCCAAAAATTGATGATACAATTCTTGATAAAATATATGAACAAGCAATATCTTATTATATGGAATATAAACCTGTAGATGATTTAGATCGTCAGCAATTCCAGAACAATAAAGAAAATTTAGTTGAAACAATTAAAACATTTTTTAAAGCATTTAATGAAATAGGTTTAAAAAAACCAGTTCATTGTGAAAGAACTATTGCTGTTAAATTAAAAAATTGTGTGCTGCCAGTTATCGGAAGAATAGATTTTGAAGACGACAATTCATTTATTGAACTTAAAACAAAATGGGGAAGGAAAGCTCCTAAACCTAAAAAAGATGGAACAACTTCTTTTTATAATGTTAAAATAAATGATACACCAGATCCTGCTCACTTATTACAAGTTGCTATCTATTGGTTAGCAACGAAAAAAAAACCTTATTTATTATACATTACAAAAGAAGATTATAAAATATTTACTCCAGAAAATTGTGAAGAGCTGCAACCAGAAAAATTAAACAATTATATTACACAAGCGCAGATCGTTGCTTACAGAAGAGAACGATTAATGGCGAGACACAATGGTGAGCATAGTTACTTTGCAGATCTGGACCCAGATTTTGATCATCCTTATGCATGGAACATTGGATCTCAATATAAAAATAAAGCAATGCAATTATGGGGTTTTACTAAATGAAAAGAACTATTGAAATGATCGTTGTTAATCCAACGTGTGAAATTAAGAAATTTAAAAGCAGACAATTCGTTAATAAAATAAAAATTAACACTATAGTTGGTTTTATTTTGTTCTCCCTTTTATGTCTGATTTTAAATAACCTGGAGAGTGTGCAAGCCATTCTCCAGGCACTAACAACAAAGGTAATAAAATGACAAATAAAGATATGTACA
>Ga0214919_10002720_pt1 | contig 27420 bp, 23 predicted proteins | sample LL1503_MetaG_FD_177994 | JGI IMG/M metagenome (GOLD analysis project Ga0214919, IMG submission 177994) | Freshwater microbial communities from Lake Lanier, Atlanta, Georgia, United States - LL-1503 | ecosystem: Environmental > Aquatic > Freshwater > Lake | place: USA: Georgia | collected...
GAAAAAAACAGATAAAACTCTCAGGTTGGTGTGAGAATTATAAAGTTTTTTGAGAGATTTTGAAAGAGAAAATATCAAGAAAAGCTATTATTCATGCGGGTTTCAAGAGTATTGCAGGCCCGACTACTTCTTAATCAATGGTACGTCTCAAGGGGGCAGGTCAGATCAAAACCAATTAAAAATAAACTATAAATTTAGATCGATTAAATTACGTTCAGTTTTACCTCGATTAAAAGGATGTCCAGATTTGATATATGTTGTAAGAAAAGTTTTACGAAATAAATCAGAATTATTATCGCAAGAAGAATGAACTAAGTGACCATGCATGAAAACACAAGAACCTTTTGGAGCATCTAATGAAATTGGTGAGTAACCAAAAGGTAAAATACACTCAAGTGCTGCAGGTTGGTCAGTTCCAGGCTGTATAAAACTATCCGTTACTTCTAAAATTTCTTCTTTGTGTGAACCAGGATAAGCCACGAGTGAACCTCTATCAGAATTCACATCAATAAGTGGGGACCAAGATGTTAAGAATGCATCTTTAGAAGTCTTAACATAAAAATTATCTTGATGCAAAGTAAAACCTTTGGTACCTGGTTTACAAAAATAATAAACTGTTTGAAGACCAAATATGTCTTTACCTAATATAAGTTTGACAATATTTAAAATTGTTGAGTTTCTGGTACTATTTAAAAATATAGACGAATGCCTATCGCCATGTATAATTGGATTAAAATTTAAATCATTATTGATAGAAGCAATATCAGATGCAGCATTATTAATATTTAGAATCTCACTTTCCGACCAAACGTTCATTTCAATATGGAAGCCATTGATATTATAAAAATCTAATGCAAGTTTAGGATTAGTAGAAAATTGAGGAATCAAAAGAGAATTAGAAGAGATCATGATTTAATAAAATTAATTAAAATTACTCTGGTACCATTCAATAGTTTTGAATAAACCTTTTTCTAGATCAGTCTGAATAGTCCAATCTAAATCAATTTTAGATTTATTAGTATCTAAAAATATATTAGTATTAATTGTAGGTTTTGTATTGTCATATGAAATTTTAATGTTCTCTTTATTTAGAATTTTCATGATAATTAAAATTAATTCATCAATACTAGTTAGAGTTGTAGACCCGCAATTGTAAATTGCGAAATTACTAGGTTGAAGAAAAATAGCTTTATTCACTAGACTAAGCAGATCATCAATGTAGATGAAATCTCTCTTTTCTTTTCCAGTACCCCAAACAATAATGGAATCTGATGCAGTATAGATCTTATGGATAGAAGCTGCTAAAACATGGCTGACTTTAGGATCAAAGCGATCGAAGGGACCATAAACATTACTATGTCTTATCACAGTAAATTTAGTAGTACTACTACGAGAATGAAATTCACATAATTTTTCGAGAAATATCTTTGTCCAACCTGTCCCAAAATAATTTGGGTGTAGTGGTAAATTTAAATCAAGATCTGATTCTTTAATAGGTTCATCGCTTGAAGGCAAAAAAATTGTACAACTGAAAAAAAGAACATGTTTAATTTTTAAAGAATTTGCTGCTGAAAAAATAATCGAATTCATTATTATATTATCAGTAACTAGACTCTCAGGTCGACTAAAAGAGGCCCACACACCAGCGGTAGAAGCAGCAGCTTGAATAATGATGTCAATGCCCTGAAGTGATTCGTATACTTGCGATTTATCAGTTAAATCTACCTTAATCCAATTAACACCTTTAGCTGGAAACGGCGGTTTTAAATGATAAGTTGCGATAATTTGAAATTCAGAATAATTGGAATAAAAATTTACTAGATTTCTTCCTATAAATCCAGTACCACCGCAAATTAAAATTTTTCGTTGGCTCATAAAAATTAGTAAGATTGACTTTCACCACCATCAACAGGTATACATGCACCATTAATAAGACTAGCTTGTTCTGAACATAAAAAAACTATAAGAGAAGCAACTTCTCGAGTAGAACCTAATCGACCAAGAGGCTTTGTTACTTTTAATTTATTTATAAAATTTTCTGGTTCATTTCTTTTGAAATCAGCCCATCCTCCTAATTCAGTCAGGATTGCTCCGGGCGCAACACTATTAAAAGTAATTCCGTCTCGAACAAATTGGGAATTTAAGGAATAATTTTTCATGAAGCTAATTTCTGCTGCTTTAGCTAAAGTATACCAAGGTCTACCAGCACCTTCACGTCCGTGCTTAGATGAAACTGTAACAACACGACCCCATTTATTATTTCTCATTAATGGTATTATTAAATTTGTAAATCGAACTGCCGCTAATAAATTCAAATTAATAGAATTGGACCATATATCGTCAGAAGTCATCTCATATGATAAAGGAGGGATGGCAGGCTCTCCTCCAACATTATTTACTAAAATATCAATAGAATTCCAATTATTATTAATAAAATCTATAACATACTTTATATCGTCTAACTGATTAGCATCGAAAGATAAGGCAATAGACTTTACACCTCTAGATTCAATTTCAGATTTGGTTCGATTTAACCAATTTTTATCCCGAGCACAAATAGCGACATTACATCCAGATTCCGCTAATAATATAGCTGTTTCTCTTCCAATGCCGCGACTGCCGCCTGTCACTAAAGCATTTTTATTTGTAAAATTAATGATCATAATATTTATAAAAAATAATTATTTGCTGAGTGATCTTTTTCAATAAAATTAGTAGATTCTAAAGAAAGAGGACCTTTAGTAGAAGAAGTAATATTTTCTAAAACTTCTTTCGGAGTAAGCATCCCAACTAAACAAGTAGAAACTGAGGAATAACTTAGACAAAATCTAATCGCTATTTCATGATTAGAAGAATTATTAGATTCTTTGCAACGATTTAAAAGGTGACGAGATCCGTTGACCCACAAATTAACTTGAGCTTGAGACCATCTGCTTCTATGGTCACTTTTTTGAAATAACTGATTCTCGGAAAAATTTCCTGTGAGAAAACCAAATGCTAGTGGAGTCCTCGCGATAAGTCCAATGTTATATTTTTGTATCAAATCATACAATCCTGAAGATAAAACTCTAATATCAAGCATATTAAAGTTTGATTGTATTACTTCGAATGGAAACATATCAAAGATGTCTAGTGCATCGGAAGGATTTTTGACTGAAACACCAATTGCACGCACCGTACCTTCTGCTTTGAGTTTTGTCAAACAATTAATAAGAACGGAAGAGCTCTTTAACTCGGACAAAGTTATATTGTGTAGTTGTAAAATATCTACATAACTAGTTTTTAGGCGATTTAAACTAGCCTCTAAAGATAATAAAATTGAATCTATTGAAAAATTTGGAGGGCTAACGTAATCTATAAAACCAACTTTGGTAGCTAAAATAACTTGACTTCGCTTATTATTAAATGCAGTGCCAAGTAATTTTTCACTATGACCATATCCGTAAACGTTTGAGGTGTCGAAAAAATTAATTCCATTTTCAAATGCACACTCTAAAGCGGCAATCGAGATTTCATCATTTGTCTCACCATATGAAGTTGATCCTGGCGTAAGACCTCCGATCCCCCAGCAGCCAAAGCCTATTTCAGATATTTCAAAAGTGGTATTACCAAGTTTTCGGTATTTCATTTTATAATAATCAGTAATGACCAGCTAATTCAGTTGTTATTGCTTCTTGATTAGTTAAATTCAAATTATAGAGATACGCCCCTTTTTTATTACCCCACCATACAATTTCTTTACACCAAAGTTGAAAATCATGATATATTTTATTGGTACGATTTATATTATATTTATAAATTCCTTTATGTGGATTTATTACATTACCTTTAATGATATCTTGCCAAATTTCATAAATATTATATGATAAAGTTACTTCTAAATCATCAATATATTTTGGTTGATTCAAAAGTGCTTGATTGAAATTTATAGACTCATCAATTATATCTTTGTAATTATATTTATCGTTAGTTTTTAAAATTTTGTTAAAAATATCATGTGCTTCATTGTAAAATGCAGGAAATTTATTTTCATCAGTTAATTTTATATAAATGTATTCGTCGGCTGGCCAATAAATATTCAACCATTTATCTGAATAAGTGTACTCGACACCCCCTTGCTGTATTGAAATAGCTTCATTTCTGAAGAAATCAGATATTTCAGAAAGTATTGGATAGTTTATTTTATCTGAATTCAGTAATTTCTCGAATATTATTTTGTAATCTATATGGCAAATATTATTCATTAATGAAATAGGGATTTGTAAAATTTTATTAAAATATACAAATGAAATCATCCAGGATATGGTTCTTGTTTGAAGCCATTCCTCTTTACTCATTGAGTATGTCTCAATTACTATATCTTGAGTTTCTGGGATATCATCTTGGTTTTCAAATTTAGATCCATGTATATTTATAATGTCACTAGTAACAGTGGACATCTTATATTTTAATAAATAATCAGGATCACCCATTTCTGCATTTGGCAATATAGATAAATTATTAAATTGAATTCTGTTATGTTGCCCAGAAGAAATTAAAGTATTTATGCCATCTAAATATGATTTATATGTTTCTCCTGGTAAACCAATAATCAAATCAGAGTATGTTTCAACTTTATCTTTGGTAAATCTTCGAGCCAATTCTAAATAAGTTTCTAAGGAGATATTATCTCTTTTGATATTTCTTAAGGTAACTTCATCTAAGCTTTGCATTGACAAAGCTACACCTTTATTTAAGCCAGCATCAGCTAATATTTTCTGAGTTATGTAGGCTCTCTCAGTAGCATTTTTAGTACTTTGAACAGAAAAACCATGAGGATATCCTGTTTTTTCTCGAAGATCTGCCACATATTGAGCAATTTCGATATCTCGTTTTAAGCTTCCAAAATTTGCATCACAAACAAAGATATATTCAACTTTATTTGCAGCAAACCAATCTAATTCATGAAGTAACCTATCTTTTTGAAACTTATTAACTTTTCCTGCAGTGGCAGATCCCCAGTCACAAAATGTACACTGAAAAGGACAGCCTCTATTAGTTTCCCATAAACCTATCCATTTTTCTTCTGGGTTATCTTTTATAAGTTGATCAAAAATTCCGTTCAAAAATGGTGATGGTAACTGCTCAAGATCCTTCATTCTTTCAACTGGGGCTGTCTTAACAAATGTTAGATTTTCATCTATGTAACTTATTCCTCTAATATTTTTCCAATCACATTCAGGAGTATGCTCTAATATTTCTAAGAATGTCTTTTCTCCTTCATTATGGGCAACCACGTTGATGAAAGTATATTTCCTAAGAAAACTCTCTGGTTTATCTGGAACTTGTGGACCTCCGAAGACAATAATTATCTTTGGCTTTAATTTTTTTAATCGTCGAGCTACTTCTAAAGAAATATTAGCATTCCAAACAGAAGTACTAAATCCTACAATATCTGCTTCTTTAAGACTTTCTACTATATGACTAATTGCCATTCGTTTATAGATAAATGGTAAGAATATATATCTTTCAGAATTGAACGCATTAACCTCGACATAACTTCTCAAACAGGCGCTTGTATATGGCAGGTAATTTTGGCCTGAGAAGCTATTATTAATTTGAACCAATCCAACTTTAATTGGTTTAGTATTAGTAGGTTTCCAATCGACGGAGGTACTTACAGGATTAATTTTAATAACGTTCATATTTTGCCTTAAAATTAAACATTCCCATATTTAGAATTTTTAATCATTGTATAGCCTTTAATTAATTCAGCTATACCAGCTTCAAGACTTGTAGAAGTCTTGTAACCAGTTGATTCAATCTTATCATTAGAAACGATATAGTTACGTTGATCTGGATCTTTTCCAATTGGCGCATCAAGAAACATAAAATCTGGTATTTGTTTTTTTATTATTTCGCATAGTTCTTTTTTTGATACATTAGCTTCTGAAAGCCCTACATTATAAATATTACTTTTCATTGAAGAAAAATTCACGATACCATGCTGGAATGCTCGTGACACATCTCGTACGTGCACATAATTACGTTTAAAATAGCTTTCAAATAATATAACAAATTTATCAGTTACAGCTCGGTATGTAAAGTCATTAACAAGTAAATCTATTCGCATTCTCGGCGACATTCCAAATACCGTTGCAAGTCTGAAGCTAATAGCATTTTCATGATCCATTAATTCTTTTTCAATAGCGACTTTTTCTATTGCATATTGCGAGATAGGTCTTAGTGGTGACTCTTCGGTACAGTAATGATTTTTATCTCCAGTTCCATATGCGCTATTGGTTGTAGGCATTAATACAATTTGACTCTTAGATAGCAGTTTAATCATGAGTTTAATGGCGTCATGATTGGTTGAGGTAGCTGCAATAGGATCTTTATTACAAAGCGGAGCCCCAACTAGGGCAGCAAGTGGAATAACAATGTCTGCTTTTTTAAGTAATGGAGTTATGACACTTTCCATTCTTATATCGCCCTTGATAATCGAAAAATTAGGATTGTTGCAGACATGGTTAAGACTTGCTTGGTCAAACATAAAGTTATCTAAAACTGTAACCTTATGCCCAGCTAAAAGTAGGTCCGGCACCATAGTAGAGCCTAGGTAGCCTGCACCGCCTGTTACGAGAATGTTGTAGTTCATTTCAAAAGTTTAGTTGATTTAATCAAAAAGCGAAGACTCTACACACTGGCATAATGAGTGAGCCAAAAGTATGTGAACTTCTTGGATTGTACTTGTCAAAGCGCCTGGCACAACAAGGCAGTAGTCGGCATGTTCTTTTGCTTTCCCACCATCTTTACCCGTAAAAAGAATACTTTTAACTCCAATAGTTTGACACTCTATTAAAGCTTCAAGAATGTTTGGAGATTGACCGGAAGTTGAAATTGCTAAGAAGATATCAGCACTGTTAGCTTTGCCCAATAATTGCCTAGAAAAAACTTTGTTAAAGCCATAGTCATTTCCAATGGCCGTGAGGATGGAGCTGTCTGTGGTTAATGCTTCTGCAGGTAGTGGACCTCTGTCCTTTGCCAATTTGCTAACAAATTCAGCAGCCAAGTGCTGAGCATCAGCAGCTGAACCTCCATTGCCGGCAATGTACAAGCGCCCGCCCTTTTTGTAACTCTCTATAACGAGGTTAACAACATTAGAAAACAGGTTTTGAAATTCTGCATCAGCTAACAAGGAGTGCTTAGCCGATATTGATGCAAGGATGTTGTCTTTGAGGATTGCGATAGAGTTCAACCTATTTCCTTTTACGTATTAAAAATGAATTGGGCTTTTTGAAAGTCAGAAGGAATACCAATATCGATAAAGGTGCCAGTGAACTCAAGACCTACAAAATTTTGTCCTTTTTCTAAAGCCATTGGAAATAAATCTTGCTCCAACGAAATGTTTATTTTTGTTGATTGTCCAAGTTGTGGAAGTGAATTTGGATGAACCAAGTAAACCCCCCCGTTGACAAACTTTCGGTCGCTAGGAGCGCTTGGATTAAAGGAGCGGATAGTTCCATTGGAAGACAAATCCAATCCTAGGTATCTACTTTGATCAGGGGACTGAAAAACTGAGAAACACCAATCAGCTCTAATACCACTTGAAAAATCTAATAATTGACCAAGGTCAACAGCGAAAAAAGTATCGCCATTAAGCAATAAAAAAGGGCGATTTGATTTTAATTTAGAGCTTGCTAAAAGAAGAGCGCCTCCTGTCCCTAATGGAGACTCTTCAACTGAATATTCTATTTCAACCCCCCTATAGCAATACCCAAAGTGATTCACTATATACTGATGAAGATAGCCAACGGACATCAAAAAACGTTCGACACCTTGTTCGATCCAATAGTCTATTAAATATTCTAAAAATGGTCGACCATTTACTGGTGCCATAGGCTTGGGCAGGCCTGGTACTGCTTCCCTTAGCCTAGTTCCTAGTCCACCAGCTAGCACAATAGCGGTTGTCATAAATACTGACTTTAGGCAGAGTTAAGTAAGGTGCAAAGATCATCAATCTCTGCTTCCCTTAGATCAGGAAAATTTCCTATGTAAAAACCATAAAAATGGATGTGCTCAGTTTCAGGGAACTCGAGATGGTAGTCATTCGGAATCAAACCTTTGAGATATGGTTGTCTAAGCTGATTACCACCGCCTGCGCTACCTCTTCTAAATTCGATACCATTTTCCCTCATCTTGAGAATCAATCTGTCAGCTAGCAAAGGGTCTGCATCCTTTAAAATTAAATTGAAAGCATAGTTGCTTGACCCTTCAACTTTAAAGTCAGTCCGGTATTTTGAAGCGTCAATTTTTCTCAAAAATTGACGTAAATTCTCTGTGCGCCGTCTTACGATTTGGTTGAGTCGCTTCAACTGGCTCCTGCCCATAATGCCGCCAATTTCTGTATTCCTGGCGTTATAGGCAGCGTATGCAAAAATGAAATCGGGATTAAGTTCTGGATTTGTAGTTTGATAGTTTGACTTCAGTTGCCCATCTGTGATCTCTCTTGTCATACCATGCGATCTGAGCATGCGCAGTTGTTCGTAGGCTAGTGGATCGTTGGTGCAAATCATTCCGCCCTCAATTGTGCTCATATGGTGAGCGTAGTAAAAAGAAAAATTAGATACCCAGCCAATGCTTCCTAATCTTTTTCCGTTGTGTGTTGCGCCGTGTGATTCACAAACATCTTCAATTAAAGGAATATTTCTGGAACTAAGTTCGGTGATTAACGTATCCGTGAGCCCATCAAAACCTTGTATGTGGGTGATGAAAACGGCCCTTGTTTGGCTTGTCAGTTTGCTAAGGACAAGGTCTGTGTCCATGGCAAGTGAGTAAGGGTCAATGTCTACAAATACAGGCGTGAATCCATTTTGTATGACAGAAGCAATGTCAGAAACCCAAGTCAGTGGAGGAACGATAACTTCCCCACCTTCTGGATGCCGAATTTTCAAGAGGGCCATACTAAGAAGGTTCGCGGAGGCGCCAGAGTTGACGAAAACACTGAACCGTACGCCCAACCATTCGGACCACTCTTGCTCGAAAGATCTAACATGAGGTCCGTTGGTTAAAATAGGGTCATTTTGCTTCAAATGATTTATGACAGCGTCTAAATCTTCTCGCAAAATATTGTTTCGCATTAAAGGGTATTTCATTTACTTGTTCTCTTAAAAAGGTCCTTTGAACTCGACATCATGAAAATCTTGGTTGATTTCAGGTAACCAGTCAGAATTTATGTCTTTTGTAAGTTTGTACGCTAAAGAAGCAATACTTCGTGAGTTTGGATAAAAATGATTTTCGAGTGATGGAGTCGTAGGGCATGGCACCAGTTCAAAACCCATGCGCCGAATCTTAATGTCTGCACATCCTTCAAAGTGCTGAGCAACATTGGATGCAATTTCTGAAGCCGCACCACAAGTCGTCCATCCATTGTCAACGATTATTAAGCGTCGTGTCTTACTTACGGAACTCAAAATCGTCTCCATATCCAAAGGGCTAAGCCAAATTGGATCAATCACTTCTGCAGAAATTTGTACGCCTTGAAGGTAGCGATGAGCTCTCATGCACTCCACTTGCATGTGAGATATTCCTACCAAAGTAACATCCTTTCCGGTGAGTGCAACCCTTGCCTTGCCGGGTAGAACTTCGAAGGCATTTACGGGTACTGGTCCGATTTGTGAGTGCAAAAGTCTGTGCTCAACAAAAATGACAGGATTATTGTCCTTGATTGCAGCAATCAAGCAGCCTTTTGCATCATGGGGGTTTGATGGTGCAACTACTTTAAGGCCTGGTACGTGCATGAAGTAAGAGTGAAAAGCCTGTGAGTGTTGTGCTCCTTGCCCCCAACTTCTTCCAATAATTGATCTCACAACCATGGGAACAGAGGCTTGTCCACCAAACATGTAACTTGTTTTGGCAGCTATGTTGATTAATTGATTCATCGCAAGCATGAGAAAGTCCATGCGAATATGGATGTGCACAGGGCGTAAACCAGCGATTGCCATGCCAATTGCGACCCCAGTCATGGCATCTTCTGCCAAAGGGGTTCCAAACACTCTCTTGTCCCCATATTTTTGCGGCAAGCCGCGTGTACTGCCCAAAATTGCTTTTGGATCGTCCACATCAAGTCCAAAAACGACTACAGAGTCATCTAAGTCCATGGCTTGATCGAATGCTTCTTGAAGTGCATCAATGAAGGTTAAATTTCGTGACTCTGATTGATAAGCCTCATCCGTAATCTCTGCGTCTTCAAGATAAACGTTCTTGAACAGTGCATCTTTTGTAGGGAAAGGGCTTTCTTCGGCAAACTTGATTGCAACTTGAATTTCAGCTTCAACTTCCCTTTCAATTTGGGATTTGACTAATTCAGTTAGGCATGCCCCCAACTTGATAACTTCGTCACTTTTTTTCCACTCTTCTACATCATGCTCACTTCTATAGCCTAAGTAGAAATCTTCTTGGGGCCCAACGTGCTCTTTCCACCTTGACGTAAAGCATTCAATAAAAAGTGGCTTAGTCTCTTCAGTACGCATGGAGTGCGAAGCTGACTTGACTAATTGATAAAGTGCCCTTGAGTCATTATTGTCAATTCGTTTTGTTTCTATGCCATGAGCTCTCACAATGGCTGAAATATCGGCCAAATGTTGACGTTGACTTTGGTGCGTATGAATTGCGTATCCATTGTTCTCACATACGAAAATAATTGGGAGAGCTTTTAAGGCCGCGAAATTTAGGCTTTCATGAAAAACACCTTCTTCAGTCGAACCATCACCTAAAAACACAGCAACTATTTTTTTCTCACCCCTCATCTTCATAGCGTAGGCGTAACCCACTGCTTGAGGAATTGTCGTAGCAACAACGGCTGATGTCCCCATCATTCCCATCTCAAGGTTGGCCAGATGCATCGAGCCACCTTTACCTTGGCAGCAGCCAGTTGATTTGCCAAAAAGCTCTGCGAAAAATCCTTTGAGATCTCCGGTCTTAGCCAAATACAAGGCATGGCTTCTATAAGTTCCAAAGACAACATCTTTAGCTTCTAGGGCCTCGCATACGCCTACCGAAATAGCTTCTTGTCCAATGGAGAGATGCACAGGACTTTTAATCATGTCACTGGGATATATGCGAGCAACTTCTTCTTCAGCCCTTCTAATGCGATATATCGATCGATAAAAATTTTCAATGTTCATATTGCTTTCTGTAATGGGAGCTCTTTTGCAACTTGAACTCTCCAGTAGTCTAGTAAAAAGGAAACACTGTCTTTAAAAGAATATTCAGCCACCCAACCGGTTGCCTTTTCAAATTTCTCAGTTGAAGGTATTTGAAGCGTGACATCAGATGGCCTTAAGAGCGCTGGATCAACGCGCGAAGGAATTTTGGTTTTTGCCAGTGACTTCAGCAGATCTAGAAATTCCCCGACCTTCATGACAGTCTGCCCGCCAATGTTGTACGCTTCCCCAGGCGTGCAGTAAAGAGCCGCATCCCAATAAGCACGCATAGCGTCTCTTACATCGATGATAGTTCTAACGGAGTCCAAATTGCCGTGCAACAATTCCTCTTGAAGTCCGCATTCAATCCTAGCCACTTGTCTTGCAAATGAAGTTGCAAACAGGTCAGTTCTTCTAGGGTTTAAATATGCAAACATCCGTGTCCGAATGACTGGTAATTGGTAGGCAACAAAATAAGAGTAGCCAAGTAAGTCTTGCGCCACTTTGGAGACAGCGTAGGGGCTCGAAGGCCTTAGAGGGGTATTTTCTTGGATTGGAATATCTGCAGGTCCTACCTGTCCGTAAACCTCAGAAGTGCTGCACAACTGAAAAATAGGACTCTGTTTGGCAGACCGGATTGCCTCGAATAAATTTGCTGTCCCCATAATATTGTTATTGAGTACAGTTAGGGGTGTTTGAAATGAGGCTCTTACGTTAGCGTGGGCAGCCAGATGAAAAATAACATCTGGCTTACTTTTTTCTAGTGCATTTAAAGTAGAGCTGTAATCAAGGAGGTCACACTCGTGGCAAGTAATCCTAGAGCGAATGGCACTTAAATTGTCTTGTGAGCTAGTGCTGTGCCATCTTCCAATGCCGTGTAGATCAACTTCAGGATAGTTGTTTGCAATGTACTCAGCCAAATAACTGCCACCAGACCCGGAGACCCCAGTAATAAGAGCAGATTTAATAGTTGTGTTGGGCGTTTTCATTTAAATGAATTAGAGTCCGTTTGGTTGGTAAAGTACTACGCGGCTTCCAGTGTTCTCAAATTTAAACGGGACGTGTATTAAATGGTTGAGTTGATCGCGCACTTTTTGTTGCTTCTCGGGTTGAACAAATAGCAACATAAAGCCCCCCCCTCCAGCGCCTAAAATTTTACCTCCGATGGCCCCTGCTTTGATGGCATCTTGATAAATTGCATCAATTGCTGGTGTCGTAATCTTGGTAGAAAGGCTGCGCTTGATTTGCCAGCTTTCATGAAGTAATTGACCAAAATTTTTGATGTCACTAGCTTTGTTTGACAAAATAGAAATTGCTTCATTGACCATTTGCCCCATTTGATGGAGTTCTAATTCCTTGTTTTGCATGTTGTCGATCTGAGATTTAGCAATTTCATCCGCGAGTCTTGAAAACCCGGTGAAAAACAGCATCAAGTGGTCAGATAGTTCATCAAGTCGAGCTTTAGGTAAGACAATTGGGGAAATGTTGTAGGTGTTATTCGAGTTGAAATCGATTCGATTGAATCCCCCATGTGCCACGGCAATTTGATCTTGGGAGCCTACACTTTCACCAATAAGTTCCTGCTCAATATGGATCGCATCTTTTGCCAACTGTTCACTGTTGACCATTTTGCCTCGAATTCCATAAATTGCATGGGCAAGACCCACAGTGAATGCAGAGCTTGACCCCAAGCCCGAGCGAGCGGGAAGATCTGCGTCATGATGAATTTCCAAGCCTTCTTCAACCTTGGCCCATTTAAAAACAGCTCTTGCAGACGGGTGCTTAATCTCATCAATTTCTCTTACATTCTCAATAAAGGAGTAGACAATCCTATGTTTGTGCTCGAAAAATGGTGGAATAACTCGGCAAGTGATATAACAATATTTATCGATGCTTGTAGAGATGACTGACCCGCCGTGCTCTCTAAACCAACCGGGATAGTCGGTACCGCCTCCAAAAAATGAGATGCGAAAAGGGGTTCTGGTGATAATCATGTGTGGTCTCAAGCTCTAAGGTTTGTTTTTAAAATAGACGTTCTTGTCAGGTATTATCTCTCCTCAAGAAAATGTGAGTTGACGATTACTTATTTTCCAAAATTATGAAAACCTTACTTCACGTCGGTTGCGGTCCGAAAAGAAAAGACCAAACTACACCTGCCTTTAACTCACATGAGTGGATTGAATTGAGGCTAGACATTGATCAGTCTGTCAACCCTGATGTGGTGGGCACAATGACTGACATGTCAGACGTTCCAGACGAGTCAGTGGACGGTATCTTTTCATCCCATAACATTGAGCATCTTTACCCTCATGAAGTGCCTGTTGCACTTGCCGAATTTAAGCGAGTCTTAAAGCCAGACGGTTTTGTCGTCATTACTTGCCCAGATCTTCAGTCGGTATGCGAGTTGGTCGCCGCTGACAAGCTACTTGAGCCTGCTTACGTGTCGCCTGCAGGGCCCATCTCTCCTCTGGATATTTTGTACGGGCACCGAGCTGCCATGGCTAGGGGAAACCTATACATGTCACATCGTTGCGGTTTTACTCAAAAAGTACTCACAAGTACGATGCAGACAGCTGGGTTTGTAAAATCAGCTTCATTCAAACGTGGTAACCCCATTTTTGATCTATGGGTCATTGCAACAAAGGGGCCCATGGATGATGACCAATTGTTGGCTTTAGCCAAAAGCCATTTTCCTAAATGAGCCTGGAAAGCGAAGTAGGTAACAGGGTCCTTGAAAAACTCAAGGGAGTAAAACCAACTGACGCCAATCTCAATGAATCGCTCAGGCTCTTAGCAAAATGGCGTAGTGCGCTCATACAGGACGCTTTGATTGATAACCAGGGAACAACTGTTATGCAAGGCCCCTTAAAGGGAATGAGTTTTCTGAAACAATCTGCAGAAGGCTGCCATATAGCCAAACTGTTGGGCACATATGAACAACCACTTCAACCTTATATTGATAAAGCGATAGTGGGTCCTTACAACCAAATTCTCAACATAGGTTGTGCTGAAGGGTACTACGCTGTTGGAATGGCCCGCAAAATGCATGGAACCCATGTAATGGCATTTGATCTTAATGCGAAGGCGCAAGAGGTTTGTTTAAAACTTGCCAGTCAAAATGGCGTTTCTGATCGGGTAACTGTTGGCGCACTTTTTCAGCCTTCAGACTTTGAAAAGTTTTCCAGTCAAAGGGTGCTAGTCATCTGTGATATTGAGGGAGGAGAGAGGGAGCTGTTGAATCCCGAAATATCCCCTGCCCTAAAAAATATGGATTTGATAGTAGAAAGCCACGAATGCTTGCTTCCGGGTATCACTCAAGCATTAATAGACAGGTTCGTTGAGAGTCATCACATCACATTAGTCCAAGATAACGGGCAAAGATATCTGAATGATGCGCCACAGTGGTTTAATAACCTTGCCCATTTGGATCAGTTGTTAGCGACCTGGGAGTGGCGCAGTGGTCCTACTCCATGGCTGGTGATGTATGCAAAAAAATAAAATGATGATTAGGTGTCTTCGCGAATGAGACCTTAAATTTAAGGGTCAACTAATATACTGAGTAAAATTAAAGCCTTAAATTAAAACTTTAGAATTACTCATGATCAATTATATTTTTAGGCTTGTTTCATCAATTTTCTTGCTTATCCTATCAGCATGCGGCAGCGGCAGCGCTTCACCTTATGTTACTGATATCGTAGCTAGCCAAATCATCTTTGGTCAAATAACTCAGTTCAGTATTTCTGGTGGCGCACTCGATGGCAGTGTGAACATTTCCGCTCAAGGGTGTGTATCAGAAGAGGCAGTTAAAGTCGAATCTAATACGAGAATCAACTGGAGGTGTGTGGTCGATTCAGTTGGTCTTGGCGCTATCACAGTTAAAGTTCATACGCCTACGGGTAATGTTCTCTTCACTAGGTCGTTTGATGTGACGCCCCCAGTTTTGCCTGTTGTCACATCCATCAGAGTTGACAGACTAATGTATTCAAGGCAATCGCAGTTTACGCTCACTGGATTTTCATTGGAAAAGGACTTCGTTGTATCCTCAAAAAACTGTAAGGGCCTAAGTTCTGCAGCGCTCGGCTCAACAACTTCAAGGCTCGTAACTTGTAATATCAATGCCACAGGAGCTGGGGCCGTGTTTGTGGAAGCTAAACTCGCAGATGGAACTACGTTGAAATCTGCAACCTTTGACGTTCCTAATCCTCAAGTGAAAATGGTGACAAGTTTGGGTAGCATGGTTTTGGAGCTCAATCCAGCGACGGCGCCACTTACAACAGATAACTTTCTACAATATGTAAACTCAAAGTTTTATGACGGTACCATTGTTCATCGAATCGTGACAAACAATATCGCCATTGCACAGGGCGGGTGGTTAACAGCTACGCCTTCAATTCAGCCTGGTCAAAGACCAGCCATACCTTTGGAAGTGGGAAAGGGACTAAGTAATCTTCGAGGTACCATAGCCATGGCAAGGGGCTCGGACTTGAACTCTGCAACGTCACAATACTACTTTAACCTAGCTGACAACACTGCGCTTGATAATGCTAATGGGGGTTATGCGGTGTTTGGAAAATTATTGAATGGCCTAGAAGTGCTAGATGCAATGCTCCAAATTAAGACCGGCGCTGGCTACGGGCTGATAGATTATCCATTGAGTAGTATCGTTGTTGACTCTGTATTGCAAATTCAATAACTTGCTTTCAGTAGCAATGTTGCAAAATTGAAGGATTTCAGTTTCCTGAAATTTCAATATGATCAATTTCTCATCCACTTTTCAATTTCTTTAACTGTACTTGAGGCTAAATGAGACTTCTTAAATCTACCGCTTTACTCATAATTGTGTTTATTTTGAGTGGGTGCGGGGGGGGCAACGGATTTGAGCCAGTTGTGACGGGTCTGAAAGTGCTATCAATTCAATATGGCAAAACAGCCACTATTTATATAGGCGGCAAAGATCTTCGCTCCACTCTAACTGTAGATACAAGTGGATCATGCGTAAGTTCTAGCTATGCCAGCAACAGCTCAACTGATCTGCTGGTTTTTAATTGCTTAGTCTCAAAGACGGGAGATATGCCATTTGTGATTAAAACCGCAGAAGGTGAGTCAATCTTCAGCACCACCATCAATGTTCCTCTACCTCAAGTTGTATTTATCACTAGCAAAGGTGCACTGACCTTTGAGTTAGTAGACCCCGCCATAGCGCCAAACAGCGTGAATAACTTTTTGAATTATGTAAATAAAGGCTTTTATCGAGACACTCTGTTTCACAGAGTCATACCTGGCTTCGTGGTTCAGGGTGGGGGTTTTACGGCAGGAATAGTGAAAAAATCTGGGCAAACTGCACCTATAGAACTTGAAAGCAACAGGGGCTTGTCAAACCTGCGGGGTAGCTTGGCAATGGCTAGAGCTTCCACTCCTAACTCAGCACAATCTGAGTTCTACATTAACTTGGTAGATAATTTATCGTTGGACTACAGAAATGCAGCCAGTCCTGGGTATGCAGTTTTTGGAAGAGTAATTCAAGGCATGGACGTTATTGACACAATTGCAACTGTTCCAACAGGCATTATCAATGGCTTCAGCAATGTTCCCTTTGAAGATATCGCCATCAGTCTGGCTCTACAAATTAAATAAAGCACAAAAGCCTTTCTTCATTGCTCAATGACAGCCGCAATTTATTACCACCCTGAGGCATACACCACCACCGGCCCCAAATTAATGGGTCGTAATGCTGCGGGCGAATCTTTTATCAGAGGATTTTTTCAGCACAGTCAAACAGATAAATTTTGGGCGCAGGTTCAAACTCCCGAGCATGGTCAGCAATTTGCTCAAACATTAAGACAACAAGGAAGGCCTGAGCCAGTAAAACTCATAGACAAGGCAAGCTTGTTGAACCTAAGTGACGTTGGATGCATCTATTACCCTGGGCCTGGAATTTCTGAGCACGCATATCACCGTGCACTTGTTGGCGCTGGGGTGGGGGTTTCAAATCCGCACACCACATGGAGTTTGTGTGGAATTACTCACACGACATCTTCTGCTGGTGCAATGGACGCTTTGGTAGAAATTGTCACAGCACCTGTACAGCCGTGGGATGCACTTATTTGTACAAGTAATGCAGTCAAGGACAACGTTCAGCGCATGCTTCAGTCACAAGTGAATTACTTACAAGATCGATTGGGTATCAGCAAAATGGTATTGCCAATGCTGCCAGTAATACCTCTTGGCATTCACACGAAAGATTTCAATTTCAGCATTGAACAAAAAGCAGAGGCCAGGAAAAATTTAGGGGTAGATCAAAAAACCTTGGTCGTACTATTTATGGGCCGCTTGTCCTTTCATGCAAAGGCGCATCCTTTAGCAATGTACCAAGCCCTGCAAAATGCAGCATTAGTGGTGGCAAAGACTGGAAGAAAAATTTTGCTTCTGGAGTGTGGATGGCATGCCAATGAATTTATCCAAAAGGCCTACCAAGAAGCAGCAAAACTTGCCTGCCCGGATGTGAAGGTTATGGTGCTCGATGGAAGAGAAACAAGTGCCCGTGAAATGGCTTGGGCGGGAGCTGACGTTTTTTGTTCGCTTTCAGATAACATTCAAGAGACCTTTGGGATTGTGCCAATTGAAGCAATGGCAGCTGGCTTGCCAGTTGTCGTCTCCGATTGGGATGGCTACAAGGATACCGTGCGTGATGGGGTTGACGGATTTCGAATTCCAACTTGCATGCCTGAATTTGGATTGGCCTCTGATCTCGCATTCAGACATACCCTGGAAATTGATACCTACGATATGTACTGTGGGCACACATGTTCATTGGTATCTGTCGATATTGAAGCGGCATCTAAAGCATTTATTAAATTGTTTGAGTCACCAAGCTTGCGCAGGCAAATGGGTGAACAGGGGCGCATGAGAGCCAAACAAGTCTTCGACTGGTCAAACGTGATCGCTCAATATGAATCATTGTGGCGTGAGCAGGCCCAAATAAGGATTTCTGCAAAATCAATTGGATCTAAAAACTTGGAACACAGTTGGCCTGCACGAATGGATCCATTTCATGCATTCGCATCCTATCCGACAAATACTTTGAAGCCAAACAGTTTTTTGATTCTCGTAGACGCATCAGCGGACATTGCGCTCAAAAGGCTAACGCAGTACAAACAACTATCGATGGTTAACTTTGCAAAATTAGTTCTTCCAAGTGATCAGGAGATTATTTTGGTGCTCAGTGTTGCGCAGAATGGGGCGACCTACGCTGAAGATTTATTACGCAATATCGAGCCAAGCCGAAAACCTTTCGTATTTCGATCGCTGGTTTGGCTTATAAAAATGGGTGTCTTAAGGCTAGCCTAATGGTTACCACTGTGACCTCTTACACAGAGATGAGAAATCGCGCGCTCATTGGGGGCGGCTATGACGGCGTGGTGCGTGTAGTTATTGGAGAGTTTTACGGTTCTGGGGTATTGTTGTTTGGTGGATCCGCGGTCTTAACGGCTGCGCATTTGTTTTCTGGAAGTAACTTAACCGCAAATGTAATTTTTGAGACTTTATCTGGAGTGCAAACCATCGCCTCCAGCCTGGTGGTCCTAAACCCTGACTACTACAGCACAATCAATAATGCTGACTTGGCTCTAATTTGGCTTTCACAAGATGCTCCAGTTACATCCGAGCGATTTAATATTTTTAGATCAAGCAACGAAATTGGTCAAACCATCACAATAGTGGGCTACGGAAAGCCCGGTCTTGGTATTACTGGCACAATAACAAATTTTAACGAGGTACCCGTCAGAGTAAAAGCAAATAATCAGTTTGACTGCGATATTGCTCCTTTAGACAATTTTTTCAGCGAGAGCGGCCTGTGGGCTGCCAATAATGGTAAACAACTCGTTGCAGATTTTGACAGTGGTTTTATACAAAATGACGCGCTTGGACGGTTGGTTGGTATTTCTGATTTAGGTTTGGGAAATTCCGAAGGACTTATCTCTAAGGGAGACAGTGGAGGTCCTGCGTTCATTGGAGATTTAGTAGCCGGCATTGCAAGTTACACCGGAAGGTTAAACGCAGGTCCTGTGGTGCCTGATATAGATAAAGCTAGCAACAGCAGTTTTGGAGAGGTTGCAATTTGGCAAAGGGTGAGCGCCTATCAGCAGTGGATAGATCAAACACTTAGAGAACATTTTCAGAACCCTCCAATGAAACTGGCGGATGTAAAAACGTCAGAGACAGAAGGTGACGTTGGCGTCAAGCCAGTTTATTTCTGGATCCAATTTAATGGGCAAAGAAAAGAATCTAACTCAATAGTGAGCGTTGACTATAAAACCAGAGATGGCAGCGCAATAGCAGGGCAGGACTATATAGGCACGCAAGGCACACTCAATATTTATCCCAACGAGGATCATGCATTGGTATGTGTCGAAATCATAGGTGACAACCAGCCTGAGATAGATGAAACTTTCTTTTTAGACATCTTTAACCCTGTTGGGGCAAATTTTGAGGCCAGCGTCGTAAAACTGACAGCCATGAGAACCATCGTCAATGATGATGGTTGGGTTTGGGGGTAAGGTAGCGGATTAGAAGTTATGAACATATTATTTATTCATCAAAATTTTCCTGGCCAATTTAAGTTTTTGGCACCTGCACTTGTCAAGCTTGGGCACACTGTGCGGGCAATGACAATGCAAAAAACAAGTTCCAAGCTATGGCAGGGTGTACATATCCAACCATACTCCAGCACCCGCGGGACAACGCCCAATGTTCATCCATGGGTATCAGATTTTGAGACAAAAACCATTCGGGCCGAAGCCTGCTTCAAAGCTGCATTGCAAATGAAGCAGGAAGGCTACTGTCCTGATGTGATTGTTTCTCACCATGGATGGGGTGAAAGCTTGTTTTTAAAAGATGTTTGGACAACAGCTAAGTTGGGCATTTATTGTGAGTTTTATTATCAATCTCAAGGGGCTGATGTTGGTTTTGATCCTGAGTTTCCTGCAAGTGAGACTACTGAAGTGTGCCGTTTGCGCCTGAAGAATTTAAATAATTTATTGCACTTTGAAGTGGCAGATGCTGGTATCTCTCCAACTCATTGGCAAGCCAGCACTTTTCCACAGCCATTTAAAGACAAAATCACTGTGGTTCATGATGGTATAGATACAAACGCTGTGATTCCTAACCAAAATGTAAGTCTTAACTTCAAGTTGGCTTCAAGTCAGGAATTACTTATCACTCGTGAAGATGAGGTGATTACTTTTGTCAATCGCAACTTGGAGCCTTACCGGGGTTATCACACCTTTATGCGTGCGCTGCCGCAGTTGCTCAAATTGCGGCCCAAGGCCAGAGTCTTGCTGGTGGGTGCTGACGATGTGAGCTACGGAGCCCGTCCCGATGCGGCCAAATATGGCGCATCAAAATGGAAAGACATTTTTGCCAATGAAGTGCGAGCGCAAATATCTGATGCCGATTGGCAAAGAGTGCATTTTTTAGGGCACGTTCCTTACCAGTACTTTATTCCCTTGCTGCAGATATCCTCCGTGCATGTGTACCTAACTTACCCGTTTGTTTTGAGTTGGAGCTTGCTAGAGGCCATGAGTGCTGGCTGTGCCATTGTGGCAAGCGACACACAGCCACTGCGCGAAGCAATTGTGCATAACGAAACGGGCAGGTTGGTTAATTTTTTTAATCCTACAGCATTGGCACAAAGTGTTTGCGAACTGCTTAACAATCCCGAAGAGAGAATTAGACTGGGCGCAAATGCCAGGTCGTTTGCACAGGCCCACTATGACCTTCAAACAGTGTGCCTACCAAAGCAGATAACCTGGGTGGAGCAGTTGAAGGACTTGTAATTTATTGAATTAGTTCATCTGAACTGCCCCTCCCTGCCTTATCAAAGTGATGGATCAAAGTCCGCTAATTTCGGAGAATAGCGGCTATGAAACAATCTAGATTTACCGGTAAGCGATCAGTTGACAGTCACACTCACAGAAGACACATTGCTGGAGTCAACCTTGCCGTCGTTCACAACCAGGTTAAAGACATACACCCCAGCCACGGTGGCTGTGATCGTTGGCGAAGCAACTGTGGATGACGATAGCGTTGCTGTGCTGCCAGTGGGCTGGTAGGCAATGGCCCACCTGTAAGTCAAAGTGTCTCCATTGGCGTCTGTACTGCCAGTGCCGTTCAGCGTAATGGTAATGGTGCCACTTACGCGGGTAACCGTTTGAGTAGTTCCAGCGTTTGCTACGGGCGCAGAGTTGGCAGCCGCGGCCGTGACCGCAACGGTACCCAAGTTGCTGCTGTCTACTTTTCCATCGTTCACGATCAGGGTGGCCACATAGGTGCCCGCTAAATCTGCCGTGAAGGTGGGGGAGGCTGCTGTTGCTGAAGAAAGCGCAGCCGTGCTGCTGGTTGGCTTAGAGGCCAAGGTCCAGCGGTAGGTAAGGGTGTCGTTGTTGGCATCGGTGCTGCCCGTGCCATTCAATGTAACCACAGCGCCAGTGGTCACGCTTTGTGCGGCGCCTGCGTTGGCCACAGGGGCCGAATTGGCAACCGCAGCAGTTACTGTGGTTGTCGTCACGGGGCTACTCAGTAAGCCGTCGCTAACCATAAGGCTTGCAACATAAATGCCAGCAAGGTCTGCGGTAAACGTGGGCTTGGGAGTGCTCGTGGACGAAAGAGCGGCCGTGCTACCCGTTGGCTTGGTGACAAGTGCCCACGTGTATGTTAATGGGTCACGGTTTGCGTCGGTGCTGGCCGAGCCATCAAGTGTCACGGTTGATGCGGCAGTCACATTTTGATTGGCGCCCGCATTGGCTACCGGCGCAGCATTGGCCACTGAGGCTGTGATGGTAACCGCTGCAATTTCGCTGCTGACTTTGTTGTCGTTAACAATGAGAGTGAGCACATAGGTGCCAGCCTTGTCCGCTGTAAACGTTGGCTTAGAGGTGGTGTCGGAAGACAACGCAGCCACACTGCCAGATGGCTTCGTACCCCAAGACCATTTGAAGGTAATGGGATCGTTGTTGGCATCTGAGCTTGATGTACCGTCTAGGGTCACAACAGCCCCAACAACAACACTTTGAGCAGTCCCCGCATTGGCAACCGGTGCTGAATTGGTGTTCGAGGCTATGACTGTCACTGGCACAGGCGAGCTGTCAACCTTGCCGTCGTTGACAACCAATGTGATGGTGTAGACCCCCATCACATCGGCAGTGAACTTGGGATTGGGCGAGGTTGTCGAAGTAAGGCTGGCCGTGCTGGAGGCGGGCCGGCCAATCATGGACCACTTATAGCTAAGGGTGTCTGAGTTGGCGTCGGAACTGGCAGTGCCGTCTAGTGTAATTGTGGTACCTAATTGAACATTCTGGTTTGGCCCCGCATTGGCTACTGGGGCGGAATTGGTCACGCTGGCGACCACCGTGACGCTTGAGGCGGGGCTACTGACCTTGCTGTCATTGACAACTAGGGTAATGGTGTAAGTGCCTGCCAGGTCTGCCGTGAATTGGGGGGCAGCAGAGGTGTCCAGGGTCAAGGCGGCAACAGATTTATCTGGCTTAGATGAAAGTACCCACTTGTAGGTAAGGGGGTCGTTGTCTACGTCTCGGCTTGCGCTGCCGTTTAGGGTTACAAGTGTGCCCACCGAGACGTTTTGAATCATTCCCGCGTTGGCCACAGGCGCTGTGTTGGGGGTGCTAGATCCACCGCATACTACGCCGCCCAAAACACCCAAACCAGTGGCGCAGCCGCTGTCTCCGCCGCCCCCGCATGAAATAAGAAAGGGGATGCAAGCCAGGGCTGTAAGTAGTTGTTGTATTTTCATAAGTGGCCTAATTATTGGCAGCTTGGATTGGTAATGTCTATATTCTCGGGGTACTTCATGCCCGTATTGTTGTACACATCGACGGCAGCCCCCACAACACCACCAAAGAATAAATTGCCCAACAGTGCAACGCTTGGCATAGACATGGCCGAGACGGTAAAGGCCGGCACATATTGACCGCTACAAGAAATCTCTAGGCTGCTGTTGTCGTTGACAACTCGAGTGGTGCCGGGTGTAGAAAGTGTCCAACGGCCCTTGTCGTTTTGCAAGTGGCAAGTCGCCATGACGGTTTTGGAGCCGCACATGAGGCGCACGCTGACTTCTTGGGTGTCTTCGTTGACCAGGCTTGCACAGCCGCTTGTTAGGGCAGTGGCGCCAATTGCTAAGGCCAGAAACGGAATTTTGAAATCTTTGCGTTTTTGCTTCACCATGGCTGGCTTTCTCTAAAGTCTGAAATAAGAGTATGTATGAATGAATCGGCAGAAAATTGTTCACCTTGAGGTGATGAGGCGTCAACTTTATGACAAAGCACCAACCTTAAAATAGGATAAAGCAATTTTCGAGCCCAAAAAAGCAGTGTAAAAATTCTGCTTTTTTGAATATTTTTAGAATCTCGTCAAAAATTCATATAGGAAGATATACAATAAGTTCCTATATGAAGTTTTTAATACGCGTTCCTCTGGATACTTCCAGCGAGCAATTCACTCAATTGAAAGAATTACAGCTTGCATTTGCAAAAGTATGCAATGTTTTGTCGCCAGAGGTTCAGAAATCACGAGTTTGGAACCGGGTGGCTTTACATCACATGTATTACCGAATTTTGCGCGATAAATTCCCCACCCTTGGTTCGCAAATGATTTGCAATGCCATTTATGCGGTCTCGCGGACTTCAAGATTGGTATTTCAAACGCCTGCTAGCCCATTTAGCTTGGCCAAGATTGGGGAAAAGTCGCTTCCTTTGTTGATATTTACGAATAGCAGTCCAGTTTTTTTCGATTGGCACACTTTGAGTATTAAAAACTCTAAATTGTCATTATTTAGTCTGGATGGGCGAATTCATTTTGATTTGCGTTTACCAGAAGAACAACTGTTGCTATTTAAAACCTCCAAATTAATGGAAGTTTCACTCAATTGTCCAAATGAGACTCAATACGTACTAAGTTTTATCTTGGGCAATCAAAAAAACAAGTCAGAAAAAGAAACAACACTTGATATGGACTATTTGAAGCACTTTTCTCCGTTAGTCGGTGAGTCTGACATTGAATCCCAATTTTCAATTCCGAATTATGTTTCAGTAAAGGTTGAAGTATGAAACCGCAATCCACACCGTCCGAGCTTTTGAAGGCTTTTGAGCAATTGAGGCCTTTGTTTTTGAGAACAATCGGCTACAGCATCCTTATCAGTTTGCTTGCTTTGGCCCCAACCGTTTACATGTTGGAGGTATATGACAGAGTAGTCAATAGTAGAAGTGGTATGACTTTGGCCATGTTGACCTTGATGATTGTATTTGTCTATGCGGTGATGGAGCTACTTGAAAAAGTCAGGGGTACTTTGATGCGCACTGCTGGTGTTCAAATTCATGAGCAATTATCTAGGCGTGTTTATGAAGCCATATTTCAAGGTTTCTTAAGAAAACAAGTCATAGGTACGATGCAAATATTCAACGATTTGAAAGTGGTTCGTGATTTTTTGGCATCACCCGCGCTAATGGCTATTATGGAAGCGCCAGTTGCTATTTTTGCATTAGCTCTAAATTTTATGATCAGTCCTTACTTGGGTTGGGGGTCGGCTCTTGGTGGTTTGGTTTTGATTTGGGTGACATGGATGAACGAAAGAGCTTCTAGAGAGTCTTTGAGTGAAGCCAGCAAAAACGCCATGCTAGCGCAGCAATATGCAGACTCTTCTTTGAGAAATGCGCACGTGATTGAGGCAATGGGTATGTTCCAAGATGTGCATGCAAAGTGGCAACTAAAGCAAAACCAATTTATTGGTACCCAAGCTTTGGCCTCCAATGGTAGTGGGTTTTGGACAGCGATGTCCAAATCTACGCAGCAAATTACCGCGTCCATGTTGCTAGGATTGGGGGCATTGTTACAGATGAACAATATGCTCAATGGTGGCGCAAGCATGATGATTATCGGCTCGGTGATTGGTGGAAGAATCCTGGCTCCATTGGCCCAGTTGGTAGCTCAATGGAGTAGCGTTGTTGCTGTGAGAGGATCGTGGAATCGTTTGGACTCCTTGCTTGTAAATATTCCTCCAAAACCGAAAGCAATGGCGTTGCCTGCACCAAAAGGCTTGCTGACAGTTGAGGGTCTTGTCGCGGGGGCACCCGGACAGCAAAATACTATTATTCGAGGTGTTAATTTCGCATTAAATCCAGGTGAGGTTTTGGCGGTGGTTGGACCATCTGCAGCCGGTAAAACGACACTCGCTCGATTGCTTGTAGGACTGTGGCCATCCACGGGCGGCAAGGTTCGTTTGGAGGGCGCAGATATTCATATCTGGGACAAAACAGAACTAGGCCCTTACCTTGGCTACTTGCCGCAAGGCGTGGAATTGCTAGAAGGCACCTTAGCAGAAAACATTGCACGATTTGGTGAAGTAGACATGGCGCAGGTTGAGGCAGCTGCAAAGTTGGTGGGTGTGCACGATCTAATCATGTCATTGCCAGAAGGGTATAACAGCCCAATTGGTCGTGAGGGGGCTAATTTATCTGGCGGTCAACGCCAGCGCGTGGGCTTGGCTCGTGCCTTGTATGGCAAGCCTGTGTTTGTGGTGCTAGACGAGCCAAATTCGAGCCTGGATGATGCCGGCGACACTGCTTTAGCAAATGCCATTACCATTTTAAAAAAGCAAGGTACGACATTTGTGGTGATTACTCACCTGAAGGGTGTATTAGCAGTGGCCGACAAGATGCTAATCATGCGAGACGGAGTGCAGCAAGCATTTGGCGCTCGAGATGAGGTGATGGCAGGTTTGCAACAGAAAGCAACATCATGAAGATTCCAGAACTATTTAATCGCGACGAACTCGCGCGCACGCTTTGGGGCTTTCGCTACGAATTCATGGTGTCAGGTGTGTTCAGCTTGGTGGCCAATTTGCTCATGCTCACACCCACCATCTATATGTTGCAGGTTTTCGACAGGGTAATGTTAAGCCAAAGTATGGGTACGCTAACGGCCGTGTCACTCATTACGCTTTTTTTCTTTGGCGTTCTGACATTTGCAGAGTGGTCAAGATCAAAGTTATTGGTTAGCTCAGGCGTGCGTTTGGATGAATTGCTGAGCAAGCGTTTGTTTCATGCTAGCTATGAAGCTTATTTAAATCCAGACGTTGCCAATCCTGCTCGCTCTTTCAGTGATCTCACGGAGGTTCGCCAGTTCCTAACTGGCAACGGGATCTTTGCTTTCTTTGATGCACCATGGGCGCCAATTTATATTGGGGTGTTATTCATGTTGCACCCTTGGCTGGGTATCATGGCCATAGGGTTTGGTTTAGTGCAGGCTGTTTTAGCATGGTGGGCTGGCAGCGCAAGCAAACCAGCGCAAGCTGCGGCCAGCAAGTCACAGCAAGCGGTGGGCGGATATTTGCAAAGCAAGTTTCGTAACGCCGAAGTGATCGAGTCGATGGGTATGGTGGGTCACTTGTATCGCCGCTGGTCTGAACGCAATGCGCGCGCCATGGGAAGTGCCTTGGATTCGCAAGATGTGGCCGCTCGTGTGATGGCATGGAGCAAATTTGTGCGTTATTCGCAGCAGTCTTTGGCACTAGGAGGCGGCGCCTTGCTGGTGATTCAAGGTGAGCTGTCGCCGGGGGCCATGATTGCAGCCAACGTACTTACATCACGTGCCTTGGCACCAATTGATTTGATAGTTGGCACCTGGACTGGATTTTTGAATGCCAAAGATGCATTCATTCGACTGCGCGATTTGTTAGAAGCGCACCCCTTGCGCGAAAAAGCACCCATGGGTATCACGCCCAAAGGCGATGTGGTGTTGAAAGAAGTCGTGGCTTCTGCGCCAGGCCGCAAAGAGCCTATTTTGAAGGGTGTGAGTGCCATCATGCCAGCTGGCACCATCACGGTGGTGCTAGGGGCTTCGGGCTCTGGTAAATCTACTTTGGCGCGTGTGTTGTTGGGCATCTGGCCCAGCTCAAGTGGCCAAGTGCTGCTTGATGGACAGTCTATTTTGAACTGGGACCGCATGGAGCTTGGCCCGCACATTGGCTACTTGCCCCAAGACATAGAACTGTTTGATGGCACCATTGCAGAAAACATAGCCCGTGCAGGGCAAGTGGTGTCCGAGAAGGTGATATCGGCAGCCGATGCTGCGGGCCTGCACCAAATGATTTTGCGTTTTCCTAAGGGCTACGACACCCCCATGGGCGAGGCAGGGGGCTTGCTATCTGGCGGTCAACGCCAGCGAATTG
>Ga0214919_10002721_pt1 | contig 27419 bp, 18 predicted proteins | sample LL1503_MetaG_FD_177994 | JGI IMG/M metagenome (GOLD analysis project Ga0214919, IMG submission 177994) | Freshwater microbial communities from Lake Lanier, Atlanta, Georgia, United States - LL-1503 | ecosystem: Environmental > Aquatic > Freshwater > Lake | place: USA: Georgia | collected...
TCTACACTAACTGGTAAAAATCCCATGCGTTCTTGAGGAATAGGATATCTTCTAATTTCATAAATATAATCTGTTTGTTTTTGTTTTTTAGTTATTTTTATTGATTCTTCTTCATCATCATCATGAGATTCATCGTCTTCTAGTTCAATTAATGATACTGGTGAATCTTCATTTGATGATTTATCTTCGATTTCTTCTGTTGTCTTATTTTTCATTTTTATTTTCATTTCCTTTGCATTTAATGCATTTTGCTGTATTTCATCAAGTGGAATCCCGCATTTTTTATGATTTTCTTGCATTTTAGACCATTCTTTTTTAAAACAACATGGAATACAATAACCATTTGGATGAGAACTTTCATCTAAAAATCCAGGACTATTTTCAATATATTTTCCATTTTTTTGATGTTGTATATGATGATTAAATTCATAAATGTAATGACCTTTTGGAACTTTTTCTTCATTTTTGGGTATTATTTTTCCACCACAAGCTCCATTTTTAACATCTTCTTCAGATAGAGGTGCATTATTTAATAGACACCAATATCTTGGACATATATACCAATTTTTTTTTGTTGTTCCATATTGTATAGCATGTTTATACCCCCCAGGATATTTTTCATCGATTCTACGTTTTTCTTCATCTGAAATAACAACTGGTTGGCGACTGCGATTCGATGCACATAATTTTGAATAAGAATTAAATTTTCCATCATCTTTATCTAAAAAGAGAACTGGATCATATTTTTTCAATCTTGTCAAAAAGATATTACTATTTCTATTACGGAGTTGCATACCATCAATATTTTTTGTAATATTTTCATCTTCATTACTATTCTCTCCTCCTTTGATTGATTCTGGTGAACTATCTTCTTGATATTCAGCAAACATGAAATCGTCGGCATCTATGTTCTCAATTTCTTCTTCTGGAATGTCTACTGTTTGATATTCATTAAGATTACCGAATGATTTATTTACTCCATCTATATCTTCTTCCTCTTCAGAAAGATCTTCTTCTATCATATCTTCTGAAAACATCATAGGTTCTGAAATTGTTGCACCTGAAGCTCGAATGACATTATCAAATTGAGATTTATCTATATTTTTCTCTATTTTTTCGGATTTATTAAGCATTGATGTTAATTCTGCCTTTGATACACCTGTTGATTTTAGATCTTGTGTTATTCGTAATAAACTATCAATATACACCATGAGAACATCAAGATATTCTATGTTTGGATGAATGGTTGAATTATCTAATATAATTTCGGTTTGGAATAGATCATCATATGATTGAATACGCATTTCCGTTAAAAATCCTGGTGATTCTAATACTCTAATAGATTGGTTTACAAATTGACCATTCATACCACGTTCATGATCTTTTATAAATTGGGTTAATCGCAAAATAGCATTTTCTTCTGTCATATCATATTCTCGTGCAATAGCATGTGAAATTTCTATATTCGTTTGATATTTTCCATGTAGTTCTGATATAAAAATGTCTTCAGCATTCATTTCTTGATAGTTTTCAACTCTTTTAAACCGAAATAATGCACCTTTATGAATATCGTATTCAATAATATCAAAAAGAATACCAAATAAGCCTTTATATTTTGTAATATCAATGTCTTTTGTAATTTTTAGAGAACATACATATGATAATTGTAAAATTTCAACATTAGGTTCTCGTATAGAAGTAAAAGATGTTATTTTATATCCACTTTTTTCTAAGAATTCATTAATATTTTCTAATATTGGGTTTACTGTTTGTTGAATCAAACTATCAATCTGTGTTAAAGATAATGGTTCTTTGAATTTTGCCCCTGAAATTTGTATTGATCCATTACTATTAAAATCGATATAAATATCACCAATTTCATTCTCTATAGCAAATGAAATTTGTTTTCCCTTGCCAGTTTCCTTCATCAATCTGAAAATTGTTTTGGGTGTTAAAAAAGGTATTTTTGTTCCATATTTTGTGATTTGTTCAGTATATAACCTATAAATATTTTCTCTTCTGAATCCTGGATTGTATTTTATAAAAGGTATATCTTTAGTTGCATGTACTGATTTAAAAATCGTATCTAAAGGTAGTAATGTTTTAAATTCAGGATGTAGTGTAATATAGAAATTTGAAATACCCTTGTCTACATATTGGAGTTCTACTTCACGGTTTTTATAAATATCATATAATAAATCGATGGATTTATATATATCAAAAGCCTTTTTATGAATATCCTTTTTTGTTTTTTTAATAAGAGAATTTCGATTTTCTAAAAGTGTTGTTTTTGTATCTATTGAATTAATTGATAATAATGGGAAATAATATGAAATTAATTCTTCTCGACGAAATTCTAATCCATATTCTTCTATATAATCAAATACATCTTCAGGAAGACATAGAAAAATAGTATTTTCAACAAAATTACCTCGATGGTTATTTAATAAGACTTGGTTCTCAAAACTTTCAAATGGATTTGCAGAATTTGTTTCAAGAGCTGGAGAACTAGAATCAACTAAAAAAGGATTTGGACAAAAAAGTGGATTATGTTGTAATCTATATTTTTTACCAATAGAAAATGGATAAATATGTAATTCTTGTTTTTCATAAAGTTGATATAAATCTTCGTAAAAAAATCGCTGTTTATTTTCATATTTATCATCATATTGAATACCTAAATTAATAAGTAATTGTTTGAATACTGATTTCTCTATAAAATCCTTTTTTTTAGATACTTGTTCAAAAATATCTTCTAGAGAATATGATTTATCAACTGTGCTAAATAAATATAGCTCTTCATATGAAAATATAAAATCATATTCTTTTAATATTTTGTTTTTAATAATACGTATAGAATCATCTTTATGAATTTGCTGTTTAGAGTACCGAATAGTTGGCTTTTCTCTTTCAATAAAATCATTCTCTTTTTCACTAAAGATTGTATTCATATTACCAGTCAATTCTTGACCAAATATGATTATTTCTTTAACACGATTATGATTACCTATAACACATAGTTTATAAATATCCATTGATTTATATATAAAAAGAATTATATTTTTATACTATTTATACTACTCCAAACAAAACAAATCGGAAAAGCAAATAAACTTAAAGATATATTTTGATATATATTAAATATGTGTGGTATTTTTCTTTTATTAAATAACCAGGAATATTCAAATGATGTTATAAAGAAACAATTTATGAAAGGGGTGGACAGAGGCCCTGAATTTTCATCTATGCATTTGAATGGCCCGCAGAGTATTATGGGATTTCATCGTTTAGCTATAAATGGACTAAATGATGAATCAAATCAACCACTTATTCTAGAAAATCTTACTCTTATTTGCAATGGAGAAATATATAATTATAAACAATTATATAACGAATTAGGAATTCAACCTAAAACACAATCAGATTGTGAAGTTATCCTACATTTATATAAAGCTTTTGGAATAGAACGAACCTTACAATTATTAGATGGAGTTTTTGCATTTGTATTAACAGATTATAATATTGAATCTGACTATGCTACAACATATATAGCACGTGATCCTTTTGGTGTTCGTCCATTATATCAACTTTCTGGAGAACATGGAATGTATGGATATGCATCTGAACTTAAATGTTTATCTGAATTTTCAGGACCAATAAAACATGTTATACCAGGCACATATTCAACATTTCACTATAAATTTCAGGTTTCTTCAAAATGGTTGTTAATGCATGAGTCACAAAGATATCATATTGCAAGTTGTATTCCTGCTAATTATAATTCTTTTGATTATTCTCAAGAAATATGTAAATATAAACCAATCATTCAACAATCATTGCGTGATGCAGTTGAAAAAAGATGTTCTACAACCGAACGACCAATTGCATGTCTTTTATCTGGTGGTTTAGATAGTAGTTTAATTACAGCATTGGTAAATGATTATCATCAAAAAAATAATTTACCTACAATTGAAACATATAGTATTGGACTTTCTGGATCTGTTGATTTAAAATATGCACGTATAGTTGCAGATTATTTGGGAACGAAACATACTGAAATTATACTTAAAGAGGAGGATTTTATAAATGCAATTCCTGAAGTAATTTGTAAAATAGAATCATATGATACAACATCAGTTCGTGCAAGTATTGGTAATTATCTTCTAGGAAAATATATAAGAGAACATAGTGAAGCAAAAGTTATTTTTAATGGAGATGGTTCAGATGAATTAACAGGAGGATATTTATATTTTCATAAAGCTCCAAATTCAATAGAGTTTGATCTAGAATGTAGAAGGTTGTTAGATAATATTTATTTGTTTGATGTTCTTCGTTCAGATAAATCAATTTCATCACATGGATTAGAACCAAGAACACCATTTTTGGATAGAGGATTTGTCCAGAATTATTTGTCTATTCCATCAGAAATTCGCTGTCATAAGTTGCATAATATGCCTGAAAAACATTTATTGCGATTTTCATTTGAAGATTACATATCCGCAGATAATCAATTACTCTTGCCAAAAGATATAATATGGAGAACAAAAGAGGCTTTTAGTGATGGTGTTAGTAAACAATCAAGATCTCTTTATGAAATCATTCAAGAATCAATTAAAAATATTTTCTCTTCATCTAATAAAATATATACACACAATCCTCCAAAAACACTAGAACAAGAATATTATCGTTCTATTTTTGAAGAATTATATTCTGGAAGAGGAGATATTGTTCCATATATGTGGATGCCACGGTTTATTGAAGGTGTAACTGATGCTAGTGCAAGAACATTGACTATTTATAATGAGTATTCTTCTTCTACATAAACTTTACGCATCATAATATGGATTATCTCGTATTTTCATTCCACAATATTCTTGTGGTTTCTTTTTATAATCAACAGGTTTATAAATTCCAGCATCTTCTGCTTCTTTCAATAAGAATTTGAAATTATCCCAAAATTCAGATTTGTGGCCAATCGATTTTGTTGCTATATGAGAAAGTTCATGAATGGCAACAAAAAGGAGTGTATTCTCATCAATCAAATGGTTATTATCTTTTTTCTCAACATTTAAACAAAATGCTAATTTTTCACCTTTATTTTCACTATATGCAGTATATTCACTTGTAGGTAAGGTTTCCATTATTTGTTTTGGATTAAAACCTTCGTATAATCTTTTAATATTCTCTTTTTCAGGATGTTTTTTATAGGTATATTCTACTAATTGTTTGCACTTATCAGTTGTCTTTGCTAATAGATCGGCAGCAGATTGAACATTTGATCGTTCGCGTACACAATATTTATCACCATTTACAGTTGATACAACACATTTTAAATCAAAACTATCACGATTTTGTAAATAAATGTATATGCATACTATTAGTAAACCACCAATAATGATATAACCAAAAAGATCAATAGTGTTCATTTTATTATATTATGATAAATTATGATTTTCTAATAGAATAATTCATCTGTCTCATATAATAATTATTATGATTTATAATTATTATACTATTTATTTTGATCCAACACCAACTTCAAGAGGAACACGACCTAAATCAGGCTCAATTGTGCTCTGATTCCATGGGCCTATCTCTTGCTTTTGAATAATAGGATCTGATCTTAATTGATAATTAGGATTACGTAAAGTTTGTCCAATTGTATCTAAACCAATGTGATATCCAGCTTGCAATAAATCTGGCATGGCAATATTACCTTGATTTACAGGGTTCAATGCAGCCCATTGACTGTTTGCATCAACAGGAAGTAATTCACTAGGTTGAATTGATTGTTGCATAGCATATCCACCTTCAGGCATAGGTTTATCATTGGCAGGTACACTTTTTGGTACTTGTACTTCATGAGGCTTTAAAACAGAACCATCTTCCATCGAATCAACGACTAAAGATTTAGCTCCAGAATAACTCCATAGTCCCCATATTAAAATAAAGAAAATGACAAGAATCATAACTCTTTGTGTTGAAAAAAATGTCGAAATACCACGTGTAAATTCTTTAAACATATTCGTGTTTATATAAACGGTGGATAAAATTATTTTCAAGATTATGTTTATTTTATTTTTGCTAAAAGAATGAAATTATTTTATGATTCATTTTCTCCATCTTCAGAATCTTCGTCTTCATCGTCGTCATCATCAGAATCTTCATCACTATCAATAATATCATCTAACATGTATGTATTTTTAATCCGTTTTGCTTCTAAATAAGAAGAAAGTGCTAAATCTCTTGCAACCTTTGCTTTTCGTCTTGCTTCCTTATACATTTCATAATAAACTTCATTTCTTTTTCTTAAAGTAACTGGTTCTTCTTGATCTATTTTTTCTAAATCAAAATCGATTTCCTTTAAAATATTCGGTTCATCCATATCATTTATTATTGGTGTATCTATCTGAATTGATGATTCAATCATTTCTTGATTGTCTGATTCTTTTATTGGTTCTTCTGTAGGTTCTTCTATATCTGGTGTATTCTCAATCGGTTCTTCAAATACAGGGATAGGAGGATTCATGCCTAAATAAGGTGATGAATTACTTATAATGGTTCTTGGTTTTAAAATACATTTTTCAAAAAGGTTTACCGATTTGAGAACCATCATTTGTTTTAGTTCTAATTCAATTTGAAAACTGCGTGCGGAACATCGTATACCTTGCACTTCTAAAATAGTTATAGCTTGCATATTTTCAGAAAGACATTCTAAATCCAATGTATTTTCATCTTCATCATAAATTTTCATATTGCTTTTTCCTAAAACATTTGGAATATTCGTTCTCACAATATAGGATTTACCTGATTTATAACTTTTCAATGGAGATGTAAAAGAGTTCTCAATATCTTCAAGTTCTAACTCAGTTTCAAACCATTGTGATTTATTCTTAAATATAACTTGCTGACTATAATTCTCTAAATTTTCCATCCATTGAATGAAATTTTCATTTTCTTGTAAAAAAACTAAATCACAATAGAGCTGTTTTTTTGTGGGTTTTATAATATTTTGCTTTATGCTACATTTTGGTGTTTGAATATAAAGTGGGATATCATTCATAGAAAATTTAATAAGAAAACTACCACCAGATTGAGATACTGGTTTTTTAGAAATTAACTTATTAAAATCAAATTGTTCATTTGCTTCATAAATGTGATTCATATAACATAGCTAAATAATATTTGAATTATATTCTTTACGAATTCGTTTATGATAATTTAAGAAAATCATATAAAATATAAAATGAACATTTTACGAGATACTTGTATAGACTTTTTCAAAAATGAAGATAGGAAAAAAGATGTAAAGGAGATGATGAAACCAATATTTAGTATGATTTATAATGAAATTTATATCTATATTTGGATAATTGCTATTTATAATGTATTTTTTATATTTATTCTTTTAGGTATGTTTTTTCTCTTAATAAATCTGTTTCAAAAAAAAGAATATAGTCAATCTATTCCAGAATTTAGACATGAATATCCCAATGAAATGATTCCAGAATTAATCAATGCATTTTTATCAGAATTTTATAAAAAAATGATTTAGAAAAAAATATTTTGCTATTATATAAAAATATGCCTGCTTACAAGAATAAATCGATGAAAAATCGTAGTAATAAACGAAGAATGATGGGTGGAGCTGGTGCAGCTGAGCATGCCATAAATACTTATGGTGGTATGCATGATCAACATGCTAGTCCAAATGGAAATGTGATTGCTGCAAATGCTGAAAAAATAACAGGTGGTAAAAAGAAGGGTGGAAATATGTTAACTGATGTAGCTGTTCCTGCTATTCTTTTAGTGGCAAATCATGCATATAAACGCAACACTATGCGTTACAATACCAAGTCTCGTCGTCAATCCCGTAGAAATTTTAGCCGTAAAGTTCGCGGTGGAAATTACCATGCTAAACTTTAAACCAACAATATAACCAACAATATAACCAGCAATATAACCAGCAATATAACCAGTAATATAACCAGTAATATAACCAGTAATATAACCAGTAATATAACCAGTAATATAACCAGTACTATATCCAAATAATTATTCTTTTTATAATAAAAAGAATAATGAATAATGAATCTTCTATAGTAGTACATCCAAAAACACAATTTATTGACAATGTAAAAAAATGGGTTCTCATTGATAGTCAAATAAAACTTGTTAATGAAAAAATAAAACAATTGCGTAATATGAAAACCGAAACTTTAGTTGAAATTACTACTTTTGCCAAAGAAAATCATATAGATCATAAGAAAATAGAAATATCAGATGGAGAATTACGATTTTATGAAAAAAAGGAATATCAACCAATTACCTTTCACTTTTTAGAAGAACATTTAGCGAAAATTATTAAAAATAAAGATCAAATAGATTCGATTATCCAGTTTTTGAAAGAAAGTCGAGAAATAACGACATCGACCGATATACGGAGAACATATAATAAATGTTCATCGGTGTAATGTGAAATATACTTATACTATATATGAATTCATCATTTGAGAAGTTTCAATTTTTAGAAGAAAAAGAAGATCCAATTAATGATGAGATTGTTGGTGGTGAGTCTAAAAATACATGTAAAGGTGGGTTATGTTTAGAAAAATCGATAAAAACGAATCACCCCACAGTTTCTCAATTCAAAGATCTAATTGTCCCTATTGGACTTGTTTTAGAAAATCGAACAATTGATTTACACAATGAATTAATGAATATAGAATCTGAATTACAACCTGTCAATGAAAGTATGTTTGAACATTTATTTTTATTAGCAAATGGAAGAATAGAAAAATCAAAATAAATATTCAATAGTATTAACCCTTTACTTGGACAAGTGACCCATTGGGTCACTTGTCCAATAAAGTCGGAACTGTTACTACGAAGTGCCTAAAAAATAAGACCATCTATAATGTGCCTAGTAGAGGCACCAAAATAGATGAATTATTTGTTTAGGGAAAGGGTTAACCCTTTACTTTGTTAACACTTTCCAATAAAAGTCGGAACTGTTACTACGAAGTGCCTAGAAAATAACATCATATATGAAGTGCCCTTATACACTACGCAGTAGCACTAATATATATGGATTATTTTTCTAGGGAAAGGGTTAATATTCGGTCCATTCTTTTCTATTAAAAGAATTCAATGATAAAAATTTATCAGGATCATCTTTCCATATTTTTAATTTAATGTTTAATTCTTTATCAGCATCTGATTCAGGCATCTTAATATCACCATTAGCCAACATTAAGTCAGTATCTGATTGTTTAGGTTTAGGCTTTTGTCCATAACAATTAACACCAAAACGTATGTTTGGGTTTGCCATGTAACCACCATTTATTCCAGGTCTACCACAAGCATTTTTTGTTTTATCTGATTGTTGTAATTTATTCCATGTATTTTTCTGTGTTGGAAAAAGAGCCATTTGTTTATCAGACCAACCATAATTACACCATTCACCACCAGAATTATATGAATCTTCAATTTGATCATATGTTGCTAATTTGGCATCATATATTGAACATACTGCAGCAGCTTCGTCATAAGTATATAAATTATTACGAATATTAAATACTTCATCAGGCTTTACATGATTTCCAGAATGGTCGTGAATATGATTCCCAGAATGGTCGTGAACATTATTTCCAGAAGTATCCTTTTTAGGTTTTTCTGTATCAGCATGTTTAAACCAATCAAGAGTAGAATCTGAAAATAATAATTTGATTAGATCAATACCAAGAATATATTTAAAAAAATCGTTAATTAAAATAATAGCTAATAAAATATACGAAACATTTTCTACAATACTTATTGTAAATGGTTTATTTTCCGGATTCATTGGAATACCCAACATATAAATAGTCAAATAAAGAGCTACAATAAATAAAATTAATCCAAACAAAGAATATGAATCTTCAATATAGTTTCTAAATTTTAGTAAAATATTAGAAAATGCATTCTCTTTTTCTGAATCCGACATATTTCCAGATTGAATCAAAATATAGCAAAATAAAAAGATAAATACCATAATATCTAATATTTTTGACATTCTAGTTGCATAATTTTCAACACCAGCCCCCTTATTAAAAAACATATTTAAAAGAACATAAATAACCAAATATATTGCTAAAAACCAGACTAGTAAAATAATATTTGATTTTGTAAAAAGTGTATCAAAAATTTGACTAGTTGTTGCATTTGTATCATTATTTGTTGTCATTATATATATATCTATCAGTTATTTTTTTCGATAAAATAAACAATATGCCTTTGGGGATATTATTTCTGATCCTTTTATTTTTTCAACATTAGTATCATTAAAATGTATCCATTGATTTTCCATATTTTTAACATATGATGTATAATGTCCACCATTTACCCCACCCATATGATTACATACGCCAAATAAATCATATTTATATGATTCTGGCTTATATCCTTGTATGTATTTTGATAGATTAAGATTTTTCAAAGGGAATTCAATATTAGTTTGGATCTTTCGAGAACCATCTGGTGAAAACCTTTTTAAAATAATCACTAAAATTTTAGGTAAACTCCAGAATGTCATTGTTTTTTTAATATCCTCTTTCTTACCTGTTTTTTCATTAAACCATGCATTATCATCTATCATTTCTTCTGGTTTTACAAAAAGATCAAAACAATCATACAATGTTTGACATTGTTGGTTTCCTTCGAAAATTTGCAAATCAAGAGTAAAAAAATGTTCGGGTTTTATAGAATGTGTTGTACTCTTATCCGCAGACATAATTGTTGTTAAATATACACCATAAAATAGATCCATAATTTCGGAATATTCATTTTCATAAATAGTTTTTAAAAATTTGAATGTTGTAATAGCTATTTCATCCGTTTTATTTTGAGAAGTTCCATTAATTTGAAAACCCACTTTTCTAGAAAGACTATTATGAAAACAATCAATCAAAAATAGGAGAAATTCAGAAAGATCGTTTTGTGCCCAACCAGTAAATATATCTTTATTTTTCCTTCTAGCAATTTGTTGAACATTATAAATAAATTTGTTTGGAGAAATAATACCATTTTCTTTCCACATTAATAAATGTAATTCATTCCATTCTTCCAAAAGAATAGTATCATCACAATTGTTGGTTTGTCCTTTTTTAATTTTATTTATCATTATTGGGGATAATTCATATATATGATTGAGAACCTGAATACATGAATTTAGAAAACATGTATTTCCTAGATTTGCCAATCCAACACAACCTTTATCTATAAAGGATGTGTTCATTGTTTATATATATTATTTTATCTTTATATATTTTTTATACCAGTGAAGATTTATCATGGATTAGCATTGAATCGAAAAATACAACAATATAAAGATATAGATGTTTATTACATAAACATGAGAACCTCTTTTATATGTATTATGTGTTATTCATTTTTTACTAGAAATATATTAATTACATCAGAATATATCAAAAATATTAACAAACCAGCATGTAAGACATGTATTCATTTCAAACCAGCATCATCAACAAAATATGATTCTTATATTAGTAGATGCCAATTATTTGGTGTTAAAGATATCATCACTGATGAAATCACATATGATTATGCATCAACTTGTCGCAGTGATGATTCAAAATGTGGAGAAAAGGGAGTTCATTATATAAAAGATACCAAATTTGAATTAAAAAAATTAAAACATAATTTATTTGATGATGCACCAATAATTATAGTATGTGCTTTATGTTTTTTATATATCATTTTAGTAATTCAAATAACAGGAGGTGTATATATGTAGCCATTTTGTTATAATGATCCGAGAATCTATAACATACATAAAAAATAGCTAGATAAGAAATAATTATAGATTCTTCTATATAAAGGAATAAGATGGATTTTCATTCTGAACAAATGAAAATAGTATATGATCTTGCACAATTATCGAAAAAAAGAGGGTGTGCACCATTTGGTGCAGTCATTATACATAATTATACTAGAGAACTAATTGGTCGTGGACATGATATGGTTGCATTAGAAAATGATCCAACACTCCATGCTGAAATGGTTGCAATAAAGCATGCTTCTAGGTATTTAGAATCATCTAATCTTACAGATTGCACATTATATACTAATTCTGAACCATGTTCAATGTGTCTTTCTGCATGCCATTTGGCGTGTATTCCGATTGTTCATTGTGGAAATGATGAAATGGAAAATCATGAGAATCGGACAATAAAAATGATTAGACATAATTAAAAATAAAATAATATAAAAATATTATATTATTTTATTTTATATGGATTCTAACCAAATTCATAATACACTTAGATTAACAAAAGAGTTTGATGCTAAATTTTTTGAACAATTCGGGAAACATCTTACAATTACACCTTTTTCCATAATTTTAGACGATATCAAAAATTATAGACAATTAACTGATATACAACTAAAAGAAGTTGCAAAATTATCGGATGAAGAAAAAACCAAATTGATAGAAGTCTTCAATATGATGTTTTCATCACTATGCCAATTGATATGAATATATATATAAAAAAATGATCAATTATATTTGAATAACACAGTCAAACATATTTATTTTTTACTAAAACAATCCGAAATAGTTCGAATCCCATTTTGCTGTTGAAATATTTTCATTAAGAATTTATCAAAAAGAAGTGTTTTTATTTTCGCTGTTGTATATTTTTCTTTTTTTTTCATGAAAAGTTCAAGATTATCATCACATTCATTATTTAATGCAATCATATCTTTATGAAACGTTTTAATAGCCGAGCTTTTATTTTGCATTTCCCATATTTGCTCGATGGCTAGTCCAAAAAGCTGTTGCAATGGTTTCATCAATTGATTTGTAATATAATATGTATAATCAATCTTTAGTTTATTATCTATAATAAACTCAGGAGTTTCTATTTTTTCACCCTGTAATTTTGCATGTGGTTGAACAATATATGCATATCGAATACGATCACCTGGTTTAGGTTTATTTCCAGGATCTCTTTGTGCAATTCGATCTGCCAATACTCTATGAGCTATTTGATGTGGGTTTTTATAATCACTACGAAGTGATTTTGTAATTGTTAACTTGTCCATAGGTATCTTTCCTTGTATGAGATCATTAAGAGATTGATAAAGGAAATCAATTGCTGGTTGTATACTTGTGTTATCCATCAATTTTTGTAATACACCTCCATATACATCTTTCACAAGATCACAATTATCACGGCGTTTCAATACTAATCCCATATATTTTAGTTTTCCTTTGTTTGGATCTTCTTCATATAACATACCCACATATCTCTTTTTTGATAATAGTATGAAAGGCATTAATGATTTTTCATAAGCTAATGCCATAGGAGGTTTTAAGTAACTAGTACATAAATCAGCAACATCTTGTGCAATTTCAATTGTCATTTCTAATGCAGGTTTTCCTCTAATTTTATCACCATTATTTGGGTTTTCCAAATTAAATGTAAAGAATACAGAATCTGTATTATGTACAATCATATCTCCAATTCCTGCTGCAAAATGATGATTTTTTGTAGTGAGATCATATACATATCCTTGATATTGTATTTGTCTGATCGACTGAATTTTGGTAGGGTCTTTATTAACATAATAATCTACTCTTTTTTTTTCTAAAAGTATAACATCATTTTCACATTCCACTATTTTATGATTTTGCATCAAAGCAGCTAGAGTTGCAAGATAAACATGATCTTCTGAATAAAATTTATATCTTTTATTAAATGTAGGATCAATATTAGTTTCAATAGATTCTCCTACTACTAGACTGTGATGTAATAATTGAGTTCCAACCGAACATTCTATAGGTGATATTTCTAACCCTTCAGGATTTAAAAGTGAATGATCATCGGTAACATCAACCAACCCTTTGTCAGTTATAATACGAAACATTTTTTTATGGGCTGCCAGTTTATGACGTATGATGCGATACAGTGGTGTCCAACCTTGTTCTGACCAAGTTTCTACTCCATACAATTCACAGTATTCCTTTTTCTGTTTGCCTGGTTCTTCACATGTAATCCAATAATTACCACCGACTTCTTCAGCTAACGATTCTATGGAACATATCATTATAGGACCATTACTAACACGTACTTTTACTGGAGTATAATTAGCAACAGAATCACCATATACATATTCAGCCCTACATTTAACTGGACCATGTGATACAGTGTCATAGATTCGATCACCATAAACTTCTTCTATCATTCGTTTTGCATAAATAATCATCATTCGACCAGTTGCAGTAGTAGATGCAGCTACATCTTGTTCGAAAAATGTAGATGTTCTTGCACCACACTGACCATATAGAGAATTCGCAGTGACTTTATAACCAAGTTGTCTTTTATCTAAGATATTTTGCATAAAAGGATCTGATTCTGTCTTTGCTTTTTTCCTGGTATTTGATCTAGCATCTAGTAGTTCAGTTAAGATAGATGGCATAATCGATTTTTTATTTTCCGGTAATTGTGCCCATCGACATATCTTTTTACCAACTTTGGTTTTTACTTCCCTGCTTTTGGGTTTACCAACTGGACGTAGATATTTAAATGTATCGAATTCAATATCAATATAATCATATCCAGGAAGATTATCATATTTAAATTCACCTTTTTTAGGTCCAGTGGCATATTTTTCACCAGTCTCTCTTATTAATTTCCCATTTAAATCATATTCCTTTGACCATACTTTACTATCATGAGAATAATTCTGTGAAATCATTGAACTCGGATAAAGTGATGAATAATCTACACATGCAACTGGATTATCAATATACATCGAACATTTTGGCGGTAATACAATAGCACCCTCATACCCATCACCCCCCGATTTCTTTTCTAGATCTGGCATCAATGTGTTTTTCTCTCTGCATTTTTTCGCCACATAGCTTGTAAGTTTAATACCTTGCCCACGAAATACCAAATATGAAATTGGAACAGAACAAATGCTTGACATTTCAATATATCCAGTAATCACATCAATCTTATTCATTAAATGATGTACCAAGTTACAATCCTGAATACAGTATTTTGCAACAATAGCTCTATCTGCTGAAGATCCATTTGCCAACCGAAAAATATCCTGAGGTGTAACATCATCTTTTTCCATTGTCCATTCTAAGGATCCATTGAGACATTCTTTTTCTAAATCATGCGATCCTCTTATAATGATGACATTGTATTTATTTTGAACTTCCTTACCCTTTACAAGTTCGGTAATATAAACATCACGTTGAATATCTAAAACAAATAATTTTTCACCACCAGCATAATAATCTGAACTAAAATTCGATATCTGAATGTGAATGTAATCACCTTTATGAAGACCCGCCAAATTTTTACTATATAATTTTGTGGTTCCATCTATCATCTCGGTTTTACGAATACTGTCACTAATAAACTGACCAGCCACATCATCTAATTTATAAGATGATAAATTATAATCTCGACGAAAATATGAATACATATCGATCTGTAGACGACCCATCATCTTTGGATATCGTAAATCATATTCCCCACTTGCTATTTTTATTTTAGTATTTTCTAGATTTGATTTTTCCGATATTTCTTCTTTTTTTCTAGAAAGTTGTAAAAATTCTTGCTGACAACCATTTTCTTGTGCTCGCCTATACATAAATTCATAATCAAAACCGAAAATATTATACCCAATAATAATATCGGGATTTTCTTTTTGAATTAATTGCGTCCATTGTAATAAAAGATCCTTTTCTTCTTTAACTGTTTCTATCACAGCATTTTCAACTGGATCACATGAATTTACTACTAAACAATGATTTAGATATGGTTCGGTTTCACCATATCGCATAAATGTTGAACCTATAAATGTTACTTTATCACCCTCTAGTTTAGGAAAGGGCCCAGATTGTTCATTGTCATAAAATAGCTTATTTAAAATCGTTATTTTTTGTTCTCTATTATATTCAGCGGAATGTAGAATTTCAAGAATAGTGAGTTTTAATTCTGCCTTTTTTTGACTTGTAACTTTAGACTTAACTTTATTAAACTTAACTGTTGATTCATCATCATAATCTTCTTCATCACATTCTTCATCAGAATCAATAGTAGGTTCTGAAGATTCTTTCATTTTTTCAAAAAGAGATTCTATGGTTGAATCATCTTTCAAATGTTTTTCAGATATATCCATTGTTTTATGTAATAATTGCTCGATGTTTTTAGACAATATATCTTTTGTAATAGGCACTATTGGATAAACCAAATCAATACCATCATAATGATCATAACCAAAAGCAGAAAGTATCATTTTTTCAAGTAGTTTTCGCTGTCTATTTTGATCATTGACAGTCTGAACTTGTATTTGAAAACAATCGAGAATATTAGTAGCTAATCTTTTATAGGATTTTACTGGTATTGGAAAATCACCATGTGAAGAAGATGCCTCAATATCAAAACTACAGATTTTATAAGGAACACGGGTTTCCTTATCATTTGCAGCTTTAATATGTTTAGAAGAGCAAATATATTCAAAGGTGCATGTAGTTTCCTTTAGATTATCAGTTAAACAAATGCATTTAGGTGTATTTACAACAATCCATCCAGAAGGACTTATATTTTTAATATGAAAATATCTGAGAATAGAAGGAATTGTACTTTCATATAATTGTAATCGAACTCCTAGAAACTCAAATGGGACAGATATTCTTTGGTTACTTGTTTCATCATATCGAAACCATAAACCCTTCACCTTTTGAAATGCTTGATTAGACCGAAATGTAAGTTTTACAAATCGAGACATTTTTCCACCAGTAAATCCATAGAGTTTATATTGATCAATTAATTCTGCTGAAAGAATATCTTGAGATAGATACCTATATTTCCCCTTTATGAATTGTATGAAGGAATTTGCATCTCCTTGTGACCAATTATCACCGACTTTTACATAAAAGAATGGTTGGACATCATTTACAAGAATAGATACTGTATCTCCTTGTTCATTAAGACCAAATATTTGGATCATAAACTGAACTTCCTTCTTCTTTTGGATTCCTTTATCAGAATGATCAGAAGAAGAATCAGATTCATCCTCTGTCTTGTCATATGTATAAAAATCAATAAGACGAAAATATTTTCCTATTGATTTTTTAATTATAGTTGTCATTTAGATATTTTATAATGATATGTTTAGATATTTTATTTAATCTTCAATTTTTTTGTTTTAGTGAAAATATTTACGCTAAAGTAAGACCTAATTTATTTGCTATAAATATTTTGATATAAGTATCATCATTCCCCCAAGCAATATAATCATCACCCTCTATAGTAATAATAGAATTATCTAGATACTGTCCATGATCATCATATAGAAATACATTGAATGTAATTTGTACAGATAATTCAAAACTACGAACAGCATATGTAAAACTATTAATGTATCGAATAGGTGCATTATAAGGAGTTAAAACTACAGATACAGATGGACTATTCATTCTATTTATAATATAAATATATATTTTATCAGTTTTTTAACCTTTTACATAAATATATCCACTTCGATCGTTTGTTCAAGTAAGAATATATATGTATAAAATATATTTATAGATATATATGTCTGCAATACCTACTAGTACTAATATATATACTACTATAAATAATGCACCTATAGATATAATAAATGTATATGCACCATATGATACAGTTCAACCTATGAATCTAGCAACTGCTACAAATATAGATGTTTCAATAAATGATTTAAATCAACTTTTTCCTATTTCTGATTCTAAGGCTGGTATATTAGCTAATCTAAACACTACAATTCAAGGTAATGTATACGATGTGGGAGCATTGTTTGGATTAAATTCTAATTATTTATCTGGAGCTTTACCATTTACAGCAATCGGTGATTATTCATATATGTATGATTATACTACTCAACAATATGTTGTTACATTTAATACGATTGGAGGAATTCAATTCAATTCAAATCTTACAAATGTTCATATGATTGTGGTTGGTGGTGGTGGAGCAGGTGGTGGATGTGATACAACTGCAACTGGTTCTTGTGGTGCAGGTGGTGGTGGTGGAGGTGCTATCGATGTATATACATCAGTTACTAATAATACTACTACTGGATTAGTTACAAATAATATGTATTATGTTAATGTGGGTATGGGTGGAAATGGAGTTGCAGCAAGTTCAGGAACCGCAGGTGGATCATCTTATTTTGTTGATATGTCAGGGACTGCTCTTATTGTAAGTACAGGTGGTCAAGGTGGAACAAAATCAACTACTGGTATTGGTGGTGCTGGTGGAAGTTCAACATATACATCTATTTTTAGTTCTACAAATACAAATGGATATGGAGGAAACGGTGGATCTAGTAATAATGGGACTTCTGTAATTGGTGGATTTGGAACACAATGTTCTCTTAGTTATGCAAATTATCTGAATAATTTTGTTACAAAATCATCATCGACATTTGTAAATAGCTTAACAGCTTATAATTATTTCCTTTTTTCTGGTGGTGGAGGTGGTGCAACTGATACAGCCAGTGCACCTGGTTATTCTGGAGGTGGTGGATTTGGTATATATAAAATAGCTCAAGGTGGAACATATGGTTGGGCAACAAATACTATATTTCCTATTTTAAATTCAAATGCTAACTACTATGTAAATCAAATGCCAAGTACAAATTCAATACAAACATTGGGTCCGGTTTCTGGATATTGTCCAGGTGCTGGTGGAGGTGGCGTAGGTTCTCAAATTTATAATATAAAAGCAAATACAATTGGTGGAAATGGTTCAGCAGGAACTGTAAAACTGTATTTTAATTCACCAATAAGTCCAATTATTTCTGGATTATTTACAATAACTGGAAATTGTAAACAATATTCAATAACAACTTCAAATGGTGCTCAATATTCGATTGTATATTGTTATCCTGGAACAAGTACATTATCTTTTGTGAATAATAATACAATTTATGGTGCGAGTATTTTAGGAGTAGGTGGAGGTGGTGGTGGTGCTGGAGGGGGCTATTTTACATCGAATGGATCAAATGTAATAGGGACATTTGTGAGTGGTGGAGGTGGAGGTGGAGGTGGAGTTGGACTTATAGGGAATATTAATTTAATAGGATCATATAATATTACAGTTGGATCTGGTGGATCTGGTGGATATGGTGGAAATGTAAATAGTAATTCTATAAATGGAATTACTGGAGGAACTACAGTTATCAGTACTGAAGGTATTAATATTTTAACTTGTACTGGAGGTCTAGGTGGAAATGCATATATAAATTCGAATGGTGGATCTTCTGGAACTGTTATTTGTAATTATGCATATACCGGAGGTTCAGGTGGTTCTGGAGGCATAGGTGGTTCTGTATCTGAAATATCATCTCCAATACAATATGTAATATACAATTTTACATTAGCATATTATTATAATAATAGTTATCAACATAATGGATCACCATATTCTACATTTTGTACTGGATTTGGTGTTAGTAATACAGGGTGGATATATGCAACAATGAATAATGGTTTGCAGTCAACTATAGGATATTCTTCTAGTTATGGAGCCTCATGGAGTGTATTTGGTGGTGCAATATTCCAAAGTGATAGTAGTATCGGAAGTACTGGTACTGGAAGAATACAAGATTATTGGGGGCAATGTTGTTGTGATGTAACAGGTAAATATGCATTTTTAGCAGGGAGTACAGGACTGTTTTATACAAATAATTATGGCACTACTGCAAATATTAGAGCTGGTGATATTACAACAAATGGACAAGGTGTTGCTTGTAGTTCAGATGGTTCATATGTATATTATTATTCAGATGGTCCAACTGCAAAATTATACTATATGAATAATTACAACTATAGTACATTTGTTTCTTCAACTGTTTATGGAACAATTGGTGGATATGGACGGTTATCTTGTAGTTCATCTGGACAATATGTATATTTTTCAACTATACCATCAAATAGTATTGCAAATCTTTTTATATCAACAAACTATGGTGTTTCGTATACAAGTTTAACACAACCAGGATCATCAGGATATCAAATTACAGAAAATATAGTATGTAATTCTACTGGTGATATAGTTTATATTTGTAATTATGGTGGAAATATTTTTACATCAACTAATTATGGATCATCATGGTCAATTATTAATTCAAATTATTACAATTGGACATCAATTGCATGCAACAATACTGGAAATTTAGTAGTATCTTGTAATTATAATGGATATATTTATTATTCATATAACTATGGAAATAAGTGGCAAAGTATTAATACTATAGATAGATGGGCTGTAGTACAATTAAATCCTAATGGAAATATATTAGTATGTGGAATTTCTAATTCATCAGGGGATGCTACAACTACATATACTTACTATTTAAGCAACACCAATGAAATATCAACTAGTATAATCAATTTAAGTAACAAAAATGGAATACCATATAACGATTTTGAGTGGTGTGCAAATCAACAAGGAATGTCTTCTACTGGTCAATATATTTTATTGGCTGCATATGATACATATACTGAAACAAAAGCAGGTCGGTTGTATTATTCAACAAATTATGGCTCTACATTTACATTATCTACAGGACTAAATACTAGTTGTCAATTAAGAGGACCATCTATTTCAAGTAATGGTAACTATGGTGTTATATTTGATGTTTCTAGTACTATACCTGTAGCATATTATTCTAGTGATTATGGAAAAACATTCTCGAAAATGTCTAATCCTGGATCAACCTATTTTATGAATCATTCTTGTATTTCAGACAATGGAAATACTGTTGTAGTAGCATGTTCGGTAGGAGGAACACAAACAAAAACAATATTCATAACACAAAATGCAAGTTCTCTTATGACAGCAACATGGTTATCATATAATCCTTCTGGATCACTTGGAACTACTGCATTTTGTGCTATAAATTCTACTGCATCAACCATATATGTATCTACAACTACAACTCTTTGGAAATCAACAAATACAGGAACAACATGGACAAATATTAATACAAGCAATATTGGAATACCAAATAATAGTTCAACATATGTAACTGCAATGACAAAAGATGGTTTATATATTATAGTTGCACAATGCACAGGAGGTGTTTATTTATCAAATAATAGTGGAACTAGTTTTTCTGCAATATCTGGTTTACCATATGGTAATTCTGATTCAAATTGGGCTGCATTAGCTATTTCTACAAGTGGTCAATATATGGCAGGAGGATTTGGACGTGGTTATCTATTGTCAGGTATGTTTGGTGCAAGCCCACTATATTATAGTACTAATTTTGGTAAAACATGGAGTACATATGACAATATATATTTTAGTGGGTTTTATATTAATGCTATTCAAATACAATACAATATGATATTGTTTACAGCTGGTGGTATTAATAATTATACTAGGTCAAATTATGCTTTTATGTATAATAGTACAATTATTTTTGGATATAGTATTTTTAATAGTACTATTGATCAATCAGGAACAGCTAGTTCGTTATTATCATATTCATTATTTGATGGTACTACTGTGTACTGTGGTGGTGGTGGTGGTGGTGGATCTTTAAGATATTCAAATACACAATTTGATGCTAGTGGAAATCCAAAAACACCTCTTAATTATAATGGAGGAGCAGCTGGATGTGGATATGGTGGATTAGTTGGAACATGTATAAATGCATCAGATCCTAGTTTAAATATTTTGGATGTTAGTGCAAATGGTGGAAATGGATTTTTTTTCGGATCTGGAGGTGGTGGTGGTTCATCTAATGCAATAGTATCAAATAAAACATATGGTGGATCAGGTGGAAATGGTGCAGTCATAATTGTCATTCCTGTAAATAGTACTTCTCAAACAAATTTCTTATCTAATAATGTAACATCCACATATAATAGTTTAGTAGCGGCACAATCTGTAGTGAATAATTATCAATTCAAATATAATAATTGGATATCATCATTCATTTCAATTCCAAATTCATGGATTGGAATGGCTATATCAAATAGTGGATATATATTTGCAACTAATACAAGTAGTCCTATTTATTTTTCATCTAATTATGGCAATACATATAATATCGTTTCATCAGGAACAAGTCACAAGCAAATCTCTATTTCATCAAGTGGTCAATATGGTGTTGTTTGTCATCCAGGTCCATATTATATATACACAACTAGTAATTATGGAAATACTTGGATTCAAACAACAAATTATGGTTCATGGGATCAAGTATCTGGATCAAGTTCTGGACAATATGTTATTGCTGCTACATATGGAAATGGAAATTTCTATTCATCTGATTATGGAACAACATTTATTCAATCAAATATAACTACTGGAGGAGGTAGTTTATATATGTCTTCTTCGGGACAATACTGTGTATCTGCATTCCGAGACGGATCTCCATCATCTCTTGCATCCACTGGGCAAATTTATTATTCAAATAATTATGGACAAACATGGACAGTATCGAATACTTCGATAACTTCATGGAATAAACTTTGTATAGAAGATAATGGTATTGGATATGCTGTTAATAATATTGATTATGTATATAATACAACTGATTATGGACAAACATGGACAACAATTAATAGTAGTGGATCACTTAGTTGGTCACATATTGTCATGGATAGTAATGGACAGAATTTATTAGGAGCAAGAGGTTCAATTGGTTATTTATATTCTTCTTCTAATTATGGTCAAAGTTGGACACAAACAAATTGTCCATATATGACGTATATTTCAAATATATGTATTTCTAGAAATGGACAATATGCTGGTGTTTGTGGGTATAATGATTATATATATGTTACTCCTTTAACAAAAAATACAATTAGTTATTCACAAGCAGTTGCAAATGTAGCTATAGCACAATCAGCATATAATTATGCAGTTACGCAATACAACACCATTACTGCAAAATTAGCTATAACTTCTATAATGCCTCTTGCACCTACATCATCTGGTGGGTATACTGCAATAAATGGATTACAATCATATGCATTATATAGTTTAAGAAATAGTTATGTACAAGGATCATCAAATGTTTTATCTTCTTATGTAAATTCTACAGTAAATGGAACTATAACTATAACTGGTTATGTAACTAATAATGTATATTTAAATTATATTATTGGGTATATCAATATTAATAAAATAGGTCAAGCTACTTTACAATCAAACGTTTTATTATTTAATAGTATAGTAGTGACAATTAATACTATTCAAGTGACATCAGTTACTTTTAATTATATTGCTATTTCAAATTTACAGTCTTATTCTGTATATGTTTATACTACAAATACGTTTTCACCAGTAACACCTGGAGTTTTATCTAATTCTGTCAATTCAACTACTAGTGGAACTATTACAGTATCTGGAACAACTAGGAATGTTGCATATTATGCTATGATTATTGGATATTCTAAACAAAATAATTTAGGAAATGGATATACATCGCAATATATATATTTTTATACATGATTAAGTACTCCTCCTATACCTACAATTGCAATAATAAATACTTATAGTACAACTCTTAATTATACTACAGTACAAAATGCAAAATCATATGCTGCGTATGTTTATACAAATAATACATTTACACCATCAACCCCTGGAGTATTTACTGCATATGTTAATTCTACTGTAAATGGATCTATTACTGTATCTGGATTACAACCTAATACAACTTATTATGCGATTATCGTTGCATATTATGAAATAAATAAAACTGGAGTTTATTCAGATCAATCTAATTATTTAACTTTTACTACATTAATCGGTCCACCAACATTTGATGTAAAACCTCCCATATTTGGTAATAATTACACTATTGGTATTAATTTTACAGCATTACCGAATGTACAATCTTATGCAATATATATTTATACAAATAATACATTTACACAAAGTACACCAGGTGTTATTACTTTTAGTGTTAATACTACTTCAAATGGAACTTTTGATCTAACTAATTATTTAGTATACGGTACAAGTTATTATGCATTTATGGTCGCATATACTTTAATTAATAAAGGAGGAACAGCTTCACCAAATTCCGATTATTTACCATTTACGTACTTAAATTTAGTTAACGCACCATCAGGAAGAGCGAGAACGGGCCAATCATTAACTTGGGATTGGACAGCATCACCACCCGCTCTCTCATATAAACTCGCCGTTTATTTTATTAATCAAGCGACTACAGAATATACAAATATGTTTCCACCTAGTGGTCGTGTGACAATTAATGTGACTACTCCAGTGACTGGTAGTTCCTTTTATGGATATGTAATTGCTTATGCATCAGGAAATCAATCAGGAAATAATTTCATATATGGTACCCTTAGCCCAAATTATTCCCTTTAGTATATCGAGTAACATAATATATATATTCAGCGGTGAACTGCCATTCGGGCACTGAAAATATGTGGTTTATTTGTTTAGTAAAACGGATAAACAAATAACTAAAATGATAATTTATTCATGTAAAGACTTAATTATATTATTATTTTATGTTTTCGAATATATTTTCTCGTTTTGCCATATTTGGATCTTCTTTGTTTTCCACCCATCATTTTACTATCAGTTAATGCCCATGTCTTAATAGCTGAAGCATCTGGTGGACCATGATAGTATTCTGTTGTATTAGTAATTTTAAAAATGGTCGGATATCCATCAACCTGGATCTTATATTTCTCTGTAAATGCAGAAAGACGATCTTTTTCAGATTCTTCAATTTCAACAATTTCAATAGGTAAATTTTTAATTTCACTTTTCATTTTATCCCATTCTGGTTTTAATGCAGTACAATGCCCACACCAATTTGCATAAATTTTACCAATGATTATCTTAGGCATTTTTTTATTAGATTTTCTAGTTTTATTATTTTTCATTTTATTTATATTATATTAGGATATAAATAAACCATTTGACAATAAAAAAATTCATTGACATAAACCTACTAAATATTTACAGGATTTTTCTAACATTTTTTTAGGTTAACTCTTTACTTGGACAAGTGACCCAATGGGTCACTTGTCCAATAAAAGTCGGAACTGTTACTACGAAGTGCCTAGAAAATAACATCATATATGAAGTGCCCTTATACACTACGCAGTAGCACTAATATATGTGGATTATTTGTATTATGAAGTGTAGGGAAAGGGTTAAAAACCCATATCATATGTATCTTCACAAAATCCAGTATTTTCTTGATGAATTGCCGAAATGTGATTTTTAATAACTATATTTTTCTTAGAACAACTATCACCAGCATCTTCTGAAAGACCAAACATTTTCTCAATATCTTCTTTTGGATCAGTCTCGTTAATATCAGCATCTGATAATTTACCAATTTCATGCATATCTAATAACAAATTAAATGCTCCTGTTCCATAATATCCTGTTTGACCACACATTACATTGGCAGAAACTCCACGCATATCATCAAACTGTGCATGTCTTGCAGCATGTAATAATATTTCAGTATGAACTTCAAATGTGGCCTTTGCAATGGGTCCAATATCATCTTTATGTAATCCAGAACGGAAAATTGCAACCATATCTTTTGTCATTGTCATTCTATCACAAAGTAAACTTAAATGATGATAATTAATATAGACATCAGAGAATTCCATGACTTCTGAAAATTCATTATATATAATTTGACGAGCAGCTTCAATACCTAATACATTAAATATTTCATTCATATCATTTGAATATGTTCTCTTACTATCAATAAAATCAACTGCCAAAATATCCATTAAATTCGATCCAGTAGTATCTAATACCCATGCATCCTTTGTGATAAATTTACCTTCATCCTTTGTCACCATATTTTGCAATTTTCTTGGCAATATATTCTTAATTCCATGAATACCACGCAACACAATATTATTTAATAAAGTATCTTGGAATGTTTTCAATAAATAGATTTCATCACTTTGATCTAATGACATAACTGCCCCCTTCTTCTTTTTAAAGGAATCTTGATTCATGCGAATACGGAAAACTAGATTGCTATCATTATAATCAGAATATACACAAGAAATATCAGGATATATACTTGTAATTGCAAAATGAATATCATCCATAGTAATATTTTTATCTAAAAGAGCTGTTGGATTAATTGATAATCGAATCATCCATTTTGATTTTGGTGATTCAGTTATATCTTGTTCAGCACATTCTATTGCAATACGTTCGAATTCATAGAATTGTTCAATTAAATGTCGGTCTTCTTCTAAGAAGGTTGATTGATCATTTGGATCAAAACAAATTTGGATAGATTCAACAACATCAATTAATTTTGTATGTTCAAGCATGGTTGCATATTTAGATGCACGGTCCTTGTCTGTTTCATCAATTGGTTTTAAATGGATCGTTAGTGCAGGTTTCTTTGGATTATCTGTTAATCGCAGAATTTCTTCAATACGAGGCACACCACGAGTTACATTTGATTTTGTTGCTACTCCAGCCAAATGGAAAGTATTCAATGTCAATTGTGTAGTAGGTTCACCAATAGATTGACCTGCAATTACACCCACCATTTCACCTGGATGGACTAATGCCTGTTTATATTTTAATACAATCGTTTCCAAAAGGAATTCTAATCCCTTTCTATGAAATCGCTTGTTAACCAATAGATCACGTGGAGATAAATAATAATAATAAAGAATTTTAAAGAGAGGTGTAGGAGGTGCAAAATGTATTTTCGTTAGCTTTTCATATGTTGCTTCAATAATATCAAATGCTTCTAATGGTGTAATATCTACAACCGAATGATTATTAAATCCCAATTGATGTTGAATATTGGTAATGATGTGTTGAAATGCCACAGGAACTCTTACCATTTTATCATTCTTGTATTTGAATATATTTTTTATGACAGTTTCACGAGATTCTAACATAAAATCAATATATTGTTTTGTTTTTGCCATTGTATTTTCACGCTGTTTTTTCATTCGAGTTATTGTTCCTTTTGTATAGATCGAAATAATATCAACATTGGTAGCATCATTAATTCCAATAATGTCAAAATGCATATAAATATCTTCAATACTCATTCCAACAATAGGAATCACTTGATTCTCTACTTTTGTTGAATCGAATCCATCGTCACCATAAGCAAACTGAACAATTTTCCCACGATTATTACGCACAGTCATATCATATTCTACTTTAAGATCTTCTAGACCTTTAATTAATCTTCTTTGAATATACCCAGTCTGACTGGTATCACGAACTTGAAGACCATTCGCCAATCCAAAATTCAATGTTGATGGAATTGTAAGATCATATACTTTTGGGTGATCTTTTACATCTACAAGATTAATTTCTACGATTTTATCTAGAACAATA
>Ga0214919_10002723_pt1 | contig 27418 bp, 27 predicted proteins | sample LL1503_MetaG_FD_177994 | JGI IMG/M metagenome (GOLD analysis project Ga0214919, IMG submission 177994) | Freshwater microbial communities from Lake Lanier, Atlanta, Georgia, United States - LL-1503 | ecosystem: Environmental > Aquatic > Freshwater > Lake | place: USA: Georgia | collected...
AGATATTTTATTATTAGATGAAGTACTTGCTGTTGGAGATATGTCTTTTCAGCGAAAATGTTTAAGTAGAATTAATGATTTCACTTCCAGTGGTCAGACATTACTTCTTGTATCACATAGCATGGATTCAATCATGCGTTACTGCAATAGATGTATCTGGTTAGATAATGGCTCTATCAGAATGGATGGTAATGCAATTGATGTTGTAGCTGCATATGTGGAGAATGATCAGCTCATCAATTCTTCTTATTTAAATAAAAAAACTTTCAACTCTTCTGCTACAAGCTCAAATGATCTCATATTTGAAAGTTATGCAAAATTAACAAATGCATATTTACTTAACTCACAAGGAAAGGAGACTAATTTAATACCCACTTTCGAAGAAATAATTTTAAAATTTAGCTATGAAATTTTTCAGTCAGGTTTATATGTTCCATCTATTGCTTTGCATTCTGATGATGGTACACTTCTTTTTCACTCAATCCCCACTTTAATTAATTCTGATTCTTATAAAGCTGAGAAAGGTACTTATGAATCTTTAGTGTCAATACCTAAACATATATTGAATATTGGTATTTATCGTATATCGATTGCACTATCTGATCCAAGTCAAAATCCAATGTTTAGGTATTTTTCTCATGATAAAATAATTTCCTTCCAAACTTTTGAAGTTGATGGCGCTGATACTTCAAATTCAGGAATATTTCCTAGAAGTTTTCCTGGCCTATTGAAGCCAAGACTCGATTGGATTTCAAATCGAAATCTTTTCGTTCCAAATTTTATTAAAAATAAAAAACTTGATATCTCAATTGATACTTCTGGATTTTGTAATGCTCGATGTGAAACTTGTGTATGGCCTTCAATAGCTACAAGTAAATCAAGACTGTCTTTGGAAGCTTTTATGCTTATTATTGAGCGTTTTCAAGGATTTACATTTGGTGAATTTGCTTTCAATAGCATTAATGAGCCTTTTTCTGATAAAACAATTATTGAAAAAATTTCTCATTTTATTGATGCAAAAATTGAAACTGAGAAACTTTTTTTTAGTAGTAATTGGCTAATTCCAAAACATAAGACAATAGATAGTTTTATTTCGTTAATAATTAAAGCTTCCGAAGCACCTCATATAAAAAGTATATCTATTAATGCTACCATTTCTGGGATTGATCAGCAGAGCTATGATTTTTTACAAGCTGGAAGAAGGCTTAGAAATACAATCCACAAGTACAAACCATTGTCTTTTAATAAGGCTTGTTTAAATATTATTAGCTTAATCAAGGGTTTGCAAAGTAAAAATAACCTAAAAGAGCACTTAATGATTAATATAAAAGGATATGGTGCGGAATTTTCCTCTGATGATTATCAAGAATTTTGGCATGAAGAATTGCTGAAGGCAGGAATTACACAAGAATTTATTGATAATCACGTGAAATTGCTTCTGAATCATGGGTTCACAAGCTTTGCAAGATCTTTGTCTATTCATAAAGTGAATAAGAAAAGAAAATGTTCCCAGAGTTGGTTAGATAATAGACTTGTGATTGGCCCTGAAGGAGGGATTGGTCTATGTTGTCAAGAAGGTGCACGATCAGTAAATTTAGGTAGTTTAGTTACAAACAGTATTTCTGAAATAATTTCAGATGAAAAATTTTCATCTCAATTAGCATTAATTTCTGGATTTAATAAAATGCCAAATAATCATATATGTCAAAAGTGCGAATTTTTTATTGAGGCAGAATAGAATTTGTATAACAATTTACCCAATTTATTCGATGAGCCTGCGTATATTAACATCAATGAAATACGCTGGGCTTTTGCAAAAAATATCATCGCTAATTTTACCGGCATAAAGTCATGCATTGATGTTGGCTGTGGACCAGGTTGGTTTTCAAATAAGCTTATTGAAAGTGGTTTCGAGGTATTAGGGCTGGATGGCCGGCAAGAGCTTGTCGATATGGCGAAAGTTCGTGTTCCGAAAGGTCATTTTGAGAAGTCAGATATAACATTTTTAACTTCAAATCATAAAATAAAACCCGGAGATTTAACTTTTTGCTTTGGACTTCTTTACCATTTGGAAAATCCTTTTGCTGCTATAAGGAACCTTCATGATATAACTGGTAAATATCTTTTTATAGAAACTCAAGTTGCGCCAGGTGAAGAAAGTAATTTTACACTAGTGTCGGAAGGCAGGAATTCGACACAAGGCTTAAATTATCATGCTCTTATTCCGTCGAGAAATGCATTAATAAAAATGCTATACGTCTCTGGATTTAAATATATTTATAGATATACATCTTCCTTAAGTCATGAAGACTTTATTGACACACCAAAAAGATCACATAGGAGGGAGATTTTTTTAGCTACAAAAGGCATTAAGATTTCCTTAGTGGATTTTTGTCTTGAGCCTGAGCCTATTACTCCTAAAATTGACTATTCTAGGATAGAAGTCTAATTATTCTTTTCATAAGGCCTTTACACTGAATTAATATTTATAGCTGAATCATGACAATAACAAAAATACAAGCCGGGAAGACTGAAAAAACATATTTCTATGATTTATGGATATATAGAGATTTATTATTTTTTTTAGCATGGAAAGACATTTTAGTTAAATACAAACAAACTGTTTTAGGTATTCTATGGGTACTAATAAGGCCTTTACTTATCATGATTATTTTTACGATAGTTTTCCAAAAAATTGCTAAATTTCCTTCAGAGAATGTGCCTTATTATATTTACGTATTAATTGCCTTGGTCCCCTGGCAATTTTTTTCTGCCTCTTTCACAGAATCTGGGGCTTCATTAATTAGCAACGGAAACCTAATATCGAAGGTCTATTTCCCTAGAATCATAATCCCACTTAGCACTTTAGTTTCTTGTTTTTTTGACTTTCTAGTTTCCTTTATTTTGCTTCTAATCGTGATTTATTTTTCTGACATTAATCTAAAAGCACAATTCTTTTATTTACCTATATTTATATTTTTACTTTTTTCAGTCTCACTTGGCTTTGGACTATGGGCTGCAGCTCTAAATTTAAAATTTAGAGATTTTAGATATATCATTCCATTTGTAATTCAGATGGGACTTTATGCATCCCCGGTTGGCTTTGGGAGCTCTGTAATCCCACTAAAATGGAAATATTTTTATTCACTAAACCCACTTGTCGGAATTATTGATGGATTTAGATGGTGCTTCCTTGGCTCGAGCGTTTCATTTGACTGGTTAGTTGTGTTGATTTCATCAATCATTTCCATCTTAATATTAATTAGCGGCATTTCTTTTTTTAGAAATACAGAAAAATATTTTTCTGATCTTTTGTAATGGTATTAAATTTAATATGAAAAAAGTCATTACAGTAGAAAATCTCTCAAAACAATATGAAATATTTCATAATGATAGAGACCCATATTTAAAATTTTCTGATCTTCTTTATAGTACTTTTAAGAGCCTTACGCCACAAAAAAAGAAACGCAAAAAAAGCTCAGAAAATTTCTTTGCACTCAAAAATATTAATTTTGATATATCTCAGGGAGACAGAGTTGGCATTATCGGATCTAACGGCGCCGGAAAATCTACGCTACTAAAAATTCTTAGTAAAATAGTGGCGCCAACAACAGGGAATATTTCAATTGAAGGTCGGGTCTCGAGCTTACTAGAAGTTGGAACTGGCTTTCATCCAGAACTTAGTGGCAGAGAAAATATTTACTTAAATGGTGCAATACTTGGAATGAGTAGGCGTGAGATAAACAATAAATTTGACGAAATCGTAGCTTTTGCCGAAACGGAAAAATTTATTGATACGCCAGTAAAAAAATACTCATCTGGAATGTATATGAGACTTGCTTTTTCAATTGCTGCTCATCTTGAGCCCGAAATTCTTATTATTGATGAGGTTTTAGCCGTTGGTGATGCTGCATTTCAAAAAAAATGTTTAGGAAAAATTGAGGAATCTGGTAGGGAAGGTAGGACGATATTGTTTGTAAGTCATAACATGGCTTCTATTTCATTGTTATGCAATAAAGCAATTCTACTCTCACAAGGTGAAATTAAATTAATTGGCAATACCGATAAAGTTATTAATGCTTATTTAGAGAATCGCAATGAAGAGACACAACTAAATCATCGAATTGATAGATCTGGAAATGGAATAGCTAGAGTTAATGAAATTGATTTTTTTGACGAGAGTGGAAAAAGTGTCGATAAATTTAAAATTAGCGCCCCCATAAATATTTTGCTTACTGTAAAGAGTAAACCTGAGGGTATAAATAAAAAAATATTCTTTTCCCTTATAGTTGTTGACCGCCACGAAACTAGAATTCTTTCTATGCAAAACGAGGTTATTGGCACAGATTTCGTTTTGAATAAAACAATTTCGATGTATAAATGTAACTTACCAGACGGCCTGCCTCTAGTACCAGGTTCGTACAGTATAACATTTTCATTAGTTATTGGAGGAGATACAGCAGATAAAGTTTCAGCAGCAAAGGAATTTGAGATTATTGGTACGGATTTTTATAGCTCTGGGCGATTACCTAGTAATTCACTTGGATCTTTTTTGGTCAAAAATAATTGGTCTACCATTTAAAGTTATTTCTATGGATAGCTCATATCTTTATAAATCGCTTCAAGAGTTAAAAGTTAAATTTCAGTCCCGCACAAAAAAACCTAATGTTCTTATACTGGGTGATTCTGTTTTAGAAAGAATTTCACATCATGATCAAGATACTATCCCCCTAGGAATTTTACTTAAGAATGCTTATAAAAATTGTAATACTTATGTAATTTCTTCAACTGCATTTAATTTCTTAATTTTTGAGCAGATTGCAATTTTTATCAAAAACAATAATTTAAAAATTGATCAGATAATCCTACCAATAAATATGAGGTCTTTTTCACCCCAGTGGTTAAATAATCCAAAATGGAAACTCGAGGAGGAAGTTTTAACCACCAGGATTTTCCCAAAAAAGATTAATTCCATATATAAATTTGTCAAAAATACTAAAATTTTCAATAAAATAGAAAAATTTATCTATGGGCGTTCTGTTTCAGAATACCATTTATATGGAAAGAAAAGAGCATCCGATTTTGGTCGAATCGTCTCAGACAAATCAAATTCGATATACTCGAGGGATTTTAGACTTAAATCAATATTTATCTTTCACTATTTGTTTAAGATTAATGGTAAAAATGAAGGTATTCTTGCCATGAAAAAATTTCTTATAATCTGCAAGTTAGAAAATATTCACCTTTACATGTACATAACACCAATAAATTATCAAGCTGCAGAACATCTAATTGGCAGGGATTTCATAAAAAAATACTATAAAAATGTAGCGTTTGTTAAAAATCAAATTTCGCGTATTATAAAGTCAGGCTTGGTTTTAAAAGATTTTTCGACAGCATGTAAAAAGAATAGCTTTTTTAGCTTATATGATGCAACTGAGCATTTAAACCAAGAGGGAAGAAGTATAATAGTTTCACTTTTTAAATTAGGATTGATAAGTCGGAAAAATGAAAATTAAAAAAAATGATATAAATATTCGAAGGAAATTTTTTCTTAAGAGCATTAAAATCCTAAATTTTTTTTTAGCTTATTGCAATATCGTCATCCATGAAAAAAAAGAAAATTTTTTCTATTCCCATAAATTTTGGGGCTACTCATCTAATAAGACAGAGCATTATTGGGAAAAAAAGGATTTTATTGAAGATGCTGACTTTGTGATAAGTAATAACTTAACTTTATTGTACTACGATAGACTTTTCACAATTTATTCTTTACTTAAAAATATTATACCTTTGAATATTCCAAAAGTGAAAAATTCAAAAATAGCAGTCGCTGAAATAGGGGTATATAAGGGTGGTGTCAGTTTTTTCATAAACTCCTTTTTAAGTAAATCTATTCCGCTTAAGAAATTTATTGTTTATTCATTTGACACTTTTGAGGGTCATTCAAATAAAGATCTAAGGTCAGTTGACACAACACATATCTCGGATACTTTTTTTGTGGACACAAGCTTCGAGACTGTCAGTATTTTACTTTCTAGATTTAAGTCCTCAAAGGTTTTTAAGGGTAGAGTTCAAGAAAATGCACACAAGATTAAGAATTGTAAGTTTGATTTAGTTCATATAGATGTAGATATATTTGAGCCCACTTTGTTTAGCCTGCAATTTTTCCATAAATATTTGAATGAAGGCGGGTATATCCTGGTTGATGATTATAACTTCAGAACTTGCCCTGGTGCGAAGCTCGCTGTCGATAAATTTATGATGAAAACTGGCTTCAGTAAATATTATTTTTATGAATTACCAACCGGCCAGGCTTTGCTTCAAAAAAGAACAATGTGCAAATAAAACTTTCCCAATTTTCTTACTAATTATGCCTAACGAAACTTTTTTTAATCATTTATATATATTTATGGCGATTATATTCAATGTTTATAGTCAGGTTAGCCTAAAAATGAGCGTCGTTCAACATGGCAATCTTCCAATCGATCTTTCAGAAAAAATTTTTTTTGTTTTTAAAATTTTACTAAGCCCACTGGGATTCAGCTCGATGCTTTCATTGTTTTTTGCTGGCGTTTTTTGGATTTTAGCTATGTCAAAATTTGATATCACTTATGCATATATATTTTTTAGTTTAAATTATGTATTAATGTTATTTGCTGGGGTATTGTTTTTTAATGAGCCATTGACGTCATTTAAAATTTCAGGAACTTTTTTTGCAATACTAGCTGTTATCCTAATTTCAAAGGGCTGATAATGCTACAAAATAACTTAGGCATTAGATCAATTTTGTCTCTTCCATTTCTGTATAATTCTTTCCAAAATTTTATGGGGGCAAAAAAACTTCGTTTTCACATAGTAAATAAATTTTTATCCCATAAGAGAAAAGTTAATTTATTAGATGTTGGTTGTGGCACGGCAGAAATTTTGGATTTTATTCCTAGTAATGTAAATTATTTTGGTATAGATTTCAGCGCAAGATATATTAAATTTGCTAAAGAAAAATACGGGAGTCGGGCGCATTTTTACTGTGAAGATATCGCCAATTTGTCTAGTTTATCTTTGCCTAAATTTGATTATATTTTGCTTTTTGGCGTCCTTCATCATTTGAGTGATAGAGACTCCTTCTTGTTTTTTAAGTCAATAAAATGCAATCTCTCTAAAAATGGCAAAGTTTTAATCATTGATCCTTGCTTCACCTCTAAACAAAATTTAATTGCTAAATTTCTAATTTCCTACGACAGGGGCGATTATGTAAGGACTGATGCGGTTTATAAAAAAATTTTTAAAATGCATTTTTCTAATATTTCAAGCAATATAAAGCACAGGAAATTCATTCCGTACACACATTTAATTAGTAAGCTTAGTAATGCGAAATAATTTTATGTTTTTTAAAAAACATCCTTTCATGGTTTTTTTTGTTCTTTCTGGATTTTTTTCAGTAAGCTCACTTATTATTGCGTGTTTCTATAATAATTTCTATCTAAGCCGCCATGTATTTGAAGGGGATAGCTCAAGTTATTACTTTTTTCAAATTAATAGTTTTTTTAACTCAATCAGGATGGGAACCGCAAATTCCTTGATTTATGAGCTAACTAATAATGCAAGAAATCCATTTAGGATAGTTCCTTATCTTATATTTAACCCACAAAGCCTAGTAACTTATAATGGCCACCTTATTGTCGCTGACTTAATGTTGTTTTTTTATGTTTTGTTGTTTGGCTACTTAATTTATAAGAGAACAAAATCAATGACATATTCATCCTATGGTATGTTTTTGATTTTCACCCCCGCTTGTTTTTTTGATCCGACCCTTGGTTTTCCAGCTAATTACCCTGATCTTCACGCATCATATTTTGTCGGCGCAGCTCTTTCCTCTCTTTTCTTATCTGATTTTGGTAAAAAAGGACGGTGGCTTTTTATTTTTGGAACTTTCATTGCATTAGCTTCTCTGTCAAGATTTATTTCTGCAGGATTCTGCTTTGTTATATGCGCTCCAATTTTATTTTATTTTATTTATTTAAGGTATTGTGAAGAAAAAAATATTCTAATTAATGTTATCACTCCTCTTTGCTTGGTTCTTTCCCCAATCGTTTTATTATCTGGTTATTTTCTCTATACTTTTACCCTCCCCAACTTACATTTTTATGATGTTGCTGGCTATGAATTAGGAAGGGGAGTTGATCTAGCCCTAAATAATGTAGGAAAGTCTTACAAAACTTATTTGGGCGCTGCCCTTATTTTTCTTATGATAATTACTTTTTTTCGGTATGTTATTTATAATAAACCCAAAATTAACCAAAATGAATTCCTCTTAACAGCATGGGCTGCATGCTCCCATCCTCTCTTATTTGTTTTTGTTTTAAAAGTCGGAGATGATATAAGATCTCCTCTTTACGCACTTCCAGGTATTTTTTTATTATGCCTTGCTCCATACACATGCCAACATAAAAGCATTAGTGAAAAAACAGAATTAAGAAGAAATTTTTTTATGTTCTTTTTAGTCTTTATTTTAATAATTTGGTCAAATGCAATGCTTATTAAGAAATATGAAAAGATTAGTAATGATGAAATTTCGAATATTATTTTCTCAAAATCAATTAGTAATTTAACTAAGCTTTATTCGCAAGGGGAAGCACCTCTATTAAATAGACCTATCGCTTTCGATACATTTTTTTATGAATATGGGCATAGAATAGTTTTAGAAAATGCGCTTTCAAATAAATATGAATTAAAATGGGCTCATTTATATGAAGTTCACAAAACAGGCTGGTTGTTAAGCTATCCTAATCATAATCTATCAGATTTGAAATCTGAACTATATATAAAAACCAAAAATTCATTAGATCTTGTTTGGATAATTGATAACCCTAATTTAGAAAGTGCTAAAATACTCTTTAATAATGACTGGTCTATTGAAATAGTGAATTATATGAATTTGCAGATCACTAAAAATACTCGAGATTGGAGATTTATCACTAAAATTGATTCACCCTGGGGCGCAATATCGCTATATAAAAATACTCATAAATTGCACTAATTAAAATGACCTCAAAAATTAATTCTCCCTATATTTCGATTGTTATCCCCGTTTATAATTCGGCTGCGTGCTTATTTGAACTCCATAAAAGGTTAGTTTTAAACTTAAAAAAAATATCTACAAAGTATGAAATAATTTTTATTGATGATGCAAGTTCAGATGCTTCATCTGAAATTATCTTTGAGCTTTCAAGGATATACAAAAATGTCAAGTGCATTCAATTCACAAGAAATTTTGGTCAGCATTATGCAATAACTGCTGGTTTAGACTATTCAAGCGGAAATTGGGTTGTAGTCATGGATTGTGACTTGCAGGACAGACCTGAAGATATTATCAAGTTATACAAAAAGGCAATAAGTGGTTACGAAGTTGTCTCGGCAAGACGTTTAAATAGAAAAGACACTTTTATTAAACGTACATTATCTATTATATTTTATAAAATTTTTAGCTACTTAGCAGATATAAAATATGATGGAAATATTGGAAATTTTAGGATTTTATCTAGAAGAGTGGTAAATAATATCTCAAAGATGAGAGAAAGATTAAGATTTTTTGGGGGGCTTTTAGACTGGCTTTCCTTTCCTTCTGCCTTTATTGATGTTCAACATAGTGAGCGATTTTCAGGTAAAAGCACTTACAATTTTCGCAAATTATGGAAATTGGCAAGTGAGACAATAATTGCGTATTCTGACAAACCTTTGCGTATAGCAATTAAACTTGGATTTGTTATCTCTTTTATTGCTTTTATAGTGGGTTTATATTTTCTCGCTAAAACAATGATTTATGGTTCTAAAATATCAGGCTGGGCAAGCTTAATTATTTCTTTTTATTTGATTGGTGGGATTGTGATACTTATACTAGGGATAATTGGTTTATACCTAGGGAAAAATTATGAAGAGTCAAAAGAACGCCCTCTTTATGTAGTAAGAAAATCAACCTTCGATCATGATTAAAAAATCTACAAATCATATTCCATGGGATTCGGAAATTTTTGGAATGCCGTGTTATGAAATACTTGAGTACTCAGCAGAAAATTTTAATTCAATAAGAAATAAAAAAGGACATTATACAATTCGAGTTCATCCACTCGATTCCAAGTCTTTATTGCACCAATATGGTTTTTATTTTTGTGATACTTTAATTAAAGTTGCGTGCCATCAAAATGAATTTAATATGAATATTTTAAAAGGTTTCGATTTAAATATTCAAATTGCATCTAAGAAGAGCGAATTAAAAGACTTTTGTAAGAAAATATTTGTATATGATAGATTTCATAGGGATTTTAATTTAGTTACAGATTCAGCAGATGATAGATTTCAAGTATGGCTAGAAAAAATATTTGACGAGGGATCAATTTACCTATTAAAAAATGGTAATGAAGTTTCAGGTTTTGTTGGTGTAAAAGATAACAAGCTTCTCCTTCACGCAATTTTTGATAAATTTCAAGGAAAGGGACTTTCAAAATATTACTGGAGTAAGGTTTGTGAAAATCTCTTCACTATGGGACATAAGGAAATATGTAGTTCAATTTCATCATCAAACCTAGCTGTTATAAATCTATACACATCTATTGGATTTCGTTTCATGGAAGCTCATGATATATATCACCTCTTAAATGATTAGTTTAAAATGAATATTCCTTTTAATAAGCCATATATGGGCGCTAATGAACTTACTTATATTAAAAAAGCTTTTGAATTAGGTAAACTTTCAGGGGATGGTGAATTCACTAAAAAGTGTGAAAATTGGCTTGAGAATGAATTGAAAGCAGGTAAGGCTCTTCTTACACCATCATGCACTGCAGCTTTAGAAATGGCTGCTATCTTATTAAATTTAGAACCAGGCGATGAAGTAATTTTACCTTCATATACCTTTGTGTCGTCTGCAAATGCTTTTGTAATTCATGGTGCAACACCAGTCTTCGTCGATATTAAGGTTGGCAATCTTAATATCGACGAAAATAAAATCGAATCGGCAATTACTAAAAAAACCAAAGCAATTGTAGTTGTTCATTATGCTGGTGTTTCATGCAACATGGATGCAATTCTAGAAATTGCAAATCGACATAATCTTTTTGTAATTGAAGATGCCGCGCAAGCTATAAAATCGAAATATAAAGATAAATTTCTAGGTAGCATGGGGCATTTTGCTGCCTTAAGCTTCCATGAGACGAAAAATATTATTTCCGGAGAGGGTGGAGCATTATTAATCAACGATGCTCGCTTTTTTGAGCGTGCAGAAATCATAAGGGAAAAAGGAACTAACCGCAATAAATTCTTTCGTGGTGAGATCGATAAATATACATGGGTTGATATCGGATCCTCCTTTTTATTAAGTGAAATAAATGCAGCATATCTTTGGGCTCAATTAGAAAACTCACCTTTTATTTTGAAAGAAAGAATGAGATTGTGGCAAAGATACTGTAATCTTTTCCTTGAAAATAAATATTTAAGGTATTTTTTAATGCCATCTATTACTGAAGATTGTTCTCATAATGCACATATCTTTTATTTCTTTACAAAAAATCAATCCCAACGTGCTAGCCTTCTAAATTATCTTAAAAAAGTTGGAATTGGCGCGGTTTTTCATTACGTCCCATTGCATTCCTCTGATTTTGGAAAAAGCAAAGGAAAGAGTGTGGCCGAAGATTTTTTTGTTACAAATTTTGCAAGTGATACTATAATAAGGTTGCCGCTATGGGTTGGTATGACTAATGCAATGCAGGATTTTATTATTGATCAAATAAATAAATGGATTTTTAGTGAAGAAAATAGATAAGAATTCAATTGCGATCATTGTAGGAACTCGAAATAGACTAATTTTATTGCAAAATTTAATCTATAGTATTTTTTCTCAAACTAAAAATAAATTCACAATACATATTATAGATTGCGGCTCTACAGACGGAACAGTTAGCTATCTGAGATCACTTAGTAATAAAAATATTAGAGTTGTTTATGAAATTGACAAGAGAGGACAATCTATTTCTTATAATAGTGTTTTTAATACAATTAAAGATAAATATATTTGTTGGCTGAGTGATGATAATTTAATTACCAACAATGGCATAGATACTGCAATCAGAATCTTGAACGAGGATTCAAAAATTGGAATGGTGGCACTCAAAACAAAAGATGTAATTGGCCCATTTAAAAATTCACCATACATAGGTGGTATTAGCGTCCTTGGTGTTCTTAATGTAAATCAGGGGGTTATTAGAAGCTCTGTTTTGAGAAGATTGAGAGGTTTTGATGAGGATTTAACTGACTACGGAATCGATCCGGATTTAACTTTTAGGGTTATCCAAAAAGGCCATAAAATTGTTTACACTAAGAAAATTTCAATTTTACATTATAGACAATGGTCTGATGATCCCAAAAGTTCTGAATTTTTAGAAAGAAAAGAAAAAATTAAAAACTCTTTAATTTATTACTCTCAAAAATATAAGGTCATTGATAATGTACTTTCAGGGTTTTTTTATCAAAAATCTACAAGATTAATTAAATATGTTTTTGGTAAAAATCCCTTTTTTATGAAATATGCTTTATATAGAGATACTTATAACATAGTGAGGGGAAAATATATCTCTTTGTTCGATTTTTTTGAGAGTTTTGGTAAGCAATATCATCTCATTCAAGATCCATCACGCTATAAATTTAAAATTTTACATAAAAAATAGGATAGCAATTTTATGTTTACAAATAAAGTATTTGTAATTGCTGAGGTTGGTCAAAATCATCAAGGCGAATTAGATATTGCAAGGGAGTTTATACGAATCTTTGCATTTGAGGGTGCAGATGCAATTAAATTTCAAACAAGAAATAATAAATATCTTTTTTCTGATGATGCATATAATGCCCCTTATAATAGTGAGAATGCTTTCGCTGATTCATACGGTTTGCACCGTGAAAAACTTGAGTTAAAACCAGAATGGCTTCCTATCTTAAAAGAGGATTGTATTAAACATGGCGTAAAATTTATGTCGACGCCTTTTGATGAGCCGAGCTTGGAGCTTTTGGTAAGCAATGATGTTGATATATTAAAAATAGCATCTTTCGATCTAGGTAATTTACCTTTTATTAGTAGAATTGCAAAAACTAAAATTCCAGTTGTTATGAGTATAGGCGGCGGAAAATTTGATCAAATTAAGTCCAGCGTTGAGATAATACTTAATGAGCATAAAAATCTTGCTATATTGCATTGCGTATCTGAATACCCTTGTGAATATAACAGATTAGGCTTAGACAACATTGAAGTCCTAATCAAAGCATTTCCAGGTGTTGTGATTGGCAGTTCTGACCACTTTAATGGCACTTTATCTGGACCTATAGCTTTTATGAAAGGCGCGCGAGTTTTTGAAAAGCATGTTACCTTGAACAGATCTTGGAAAGGCACAGATCAAAGTTTTGCTCTGGAACCAGAGGGTTTTCGCAAATTTACAAGAGATATTAAACGAGTTCCATCAATGATGCAGCCTAAACCATCAGACGACCTTGGAAATGAAAAAGTTTTTCAGAAACTTGGGAAGTCATTAATAGCCCTTGAGGACATTCATGTAGGGCAAATAATTGAAATAAACCAGCTATCCGGCAGAATTTTTAGTAAACAGTATCTTCCAGTCAGAGACTCTAATAAAATTATTGGTAAGGTTGCCATTAAAAAAATAATCAAAGGCCAGCCAATCAGCCTTGATGACATAAAGACTGTTTAATAATGCCTAGCAATAAAATCCTCGCTTCAATTAAAATCGTTTTTTTTGATTTCGACGGTGTTTTTACAGACAATAAAGTTTATGTAAATGAGTTTGGCGATGAGTCTGTATTATGTTCAAGGGGTGATGGTATAGGTTTAGCAAAACTTAAAGAGGTTGGAGTTATTAGTTATATTATCTCTACCGAATCCAATCCTGTTGTAAGTATGCGAGCCAAAAAGCTTAAAATACAATGTAGCCAGGCTGTCCAAGATAAAGCAGCGGAAATTAAGAAAATTACACACGAGCTAGGAATACCTTTGAATTTTGCTATGTTTGTTGGAAATGATATTAATGATATTTCTGCCTTTGAGATTGTTGGTCTGCCTGTAGCTGTATTTGATTCTTATCCAGAAATTAATACCTACGTAAAATTTAAGACTAAAAGACCCGGAGGCCATGGCGCAGTTAGGGAAATATGCGATATGATTTACATTGCGAAACAGCATGGAATTAGCTAATAAATGCATAGAATTAAAAAAAAAGTATCATTTAGGATATTTTGGATAAAAGCAATTACTTCAAAAATTTATTGAATGATCTTTGAATCTATACCTTATATTTAATAAAGCATTTTTGTCTTAACTAAAGGATGTTTAATTTAATTATTCATGAAAAAATATAGTTCGATTGCATTTATTCCTGCGCGTTCAGGATCCAAGAGAATCCCTGATAAAAACATAAAAATTTTAGATGGGCATCCACTGATTGCCTATACTATTCAAGCTGCAATTTCTAGTAAAGTTTTTGATTCAGTCATTTGTGTAACAGATTCTCAGAATTATGCAGAAATTGCTCAATATTATGGAGCTGAAGTTCCTCTCATAAGGCCTTCAGAAATATCTGGCGATAAATCACCCGATATAGAATGGGTTTTATGGATTCTAGAAGAGCTTAAATTGCAAAATAAAAATTTTGACATATTTAGCATATTAAGACCAACTAGCCCGTTTAGGCTCCCCGAAACTATAAGAAGAGCTAGGGATTTATTTGTGAATGATAAGAATGCCGATTCACTTCGTGCGGTAAGAAAATGCAAAGAACATCCTGGCAAGATGTGGGTTTTAAATGATGACCGCATGTTACCCCTATTACCTTTTAATAATGGTGCAACCCCCTGGCATAGCAGTCAATACGCAAATTTACCTGAAATCTATATTCAAGATGCAAGCTTAGAGATGGCGTGGACTCAGACAATTTATAGTTCCAAATCTATTGCTGGAAATTCAATTATTCCATTCGTATCTCAAAATTTCGAGGGTTTCGATATTAATAATTTAGAAGATTGGTTACTTGCACAATTGCACATAAAAAACCGAGATACAGTGTTGCCCAAAATATTGATTAAGCCTTACAAGAAAAAATAAAAATTGGGAATCCTTAATAAGTTTAATAGATTTTTCTCATTATGAATTATGTGAGACGCTTGTATAAGTCGATTTCAAATGAATTTTTTAACTTTAAAAAGTGGAATAAATTTTTTAAGAAAAATCTTTTTTTTATACACAATTTAGATGTTAATTATTTAAATAAAAAAAATAGGATACTTTTTGCAACATCCCTGGGGGGCGAAAAAGTTGCTTGGCGACTCGAAATGCTTCTATCTCTGGCGCTTAAATTTAGAAAGTACAGATCTGAATTTATTCTATGTGATAAAACCCTTAGCGCATGTCAAATGTGCACCTTCAAACATTATAAAAGTAACCTAAAAACCTTCTCTGAATCGGGACCGAAAGATTTATGTGAATCGTGTTTTGAGAAACCAAACGAATGGATGACTAAATTTGAATTTAAAGTTCACACATTTAGCAAATATCTTACTCCCAATAACTTTTTTCTGGCCAAAAAATTATCTTCTGAATTGACATACAAGGAGATAATAACCTTTAAATTTAAAAATATTTCTATAGGTGAGCATGCATTAGCAGGAGCATTAAGGTTTTTTGCTGTAGGAACTCTAGATAATCAACCTTATTCAGATAAAATTTTAAGACAATATTTCGAATCAAGCCTACTTACAGCCTTTGCGTTCATTAACCTATTTAAGAAAAATAAATTTGATGTTGTGGTTCTTCACCATGGAATATATGTGCCGCAAGGCATTATTGTGCAAGTTGCTAAATCTATGGGGGTCAGAGTTGTAGTGTGGAATATTGCCTATCGTGAAAAAAGATTTATATTTAGTCACGGAGATACATATCATCATACATTAATTGACGAAAATCCAGACACCTGGAAAAAGATTTCGTTAGGAAGAAGGCACAAGGATAGCTTAAAGAAATATCTGGATAGCAGGTCTGAGGGGTCTAAAGATTGGATTTCATTTCATAATGAAAAATCGGCCGACAAATTAGATTTTATTAGTGAGAAATTAAAACTTAAAAAAGATATTACATGTATTGGCCTCCTTACGAATGTAATTTGGGACGCACAACTTCATTATCCTTCAAACGCTTTCAGAGATATGCTTCAATGGGTAATTAAAACGATCGAATATTTTTCTACAAGAAAAGATCTGCAATTAATTATAAGAATTCATCCAGCCGAAGCCAATGGAAATATTCCTTCAAGACAGTTAGTATTTGATGAGATCAATAAAATTTATAAAAACATTCCAGATAATGTTCATATAGTTTTACCTAAGGATCCAGTGAGCTCTTACGCTCTTATGTCAATATGTGACACGATTCTTATCTATGGAACTAAAATGGGAGTTGAAATGACTTATCGAGGCAAGCCAGTTATAGTTGCTGGAGAGGCTTGGATTAAAAATAAAGGTATTACATATGATCCAAAATCAGAAGCTGAATATTTTCATTTACTAAATTCTCTGCCTTTTAGGAAGAATATATCCTTTTCTAGATTAAAACTAGCTGAAAAATATGCTTTTCATTTTTTTTACAGGAGAATGATTCCTATTAAGTCAGTTCAAAGAGTCTCTGGCTGGCCTCCATTTGACATAGGCATTGAGAATATTTCTGATTTAGCTCCTGGAATAGATAAAGGATTAGATATAATATTAGATGGCATCGTGTTAAATACTCCTTTTGTTTATCCGGAAGAATTAATTGATTAAGGTTCTCCATGTTTATAAAACTTCATGGCTTGATTCATATGGAGGTGTTGAAACCTCACTAAAAAATTTAACAGAAAATATAGCTAAAAATAAAGACTTCGAAATTAAAGTTTTATTTTTATCATCAAAAACCCCAATAAAAAAAACTGTAAATAACGTTCACTATAAATCTTTTCGACAAAATATTTTTATTGCTTCGTGTCCTTTTTCATGGAGTTTTTTTATGAATTTTAGAAAAGAAATAGCATGGGCAGATATTATTCACTACCATTTTCCTTGGCCTTTTGCTGATTTTCTTTTTTTTCTTTTTTTTAAATTTAAGAAAATTACATTAGTAACATATCATTCTGACATTGTACGCCAGAGATTTTTTTTATTTCTTTATAAGCCCTTAATGAGTTTTTTTTTAAACAATGTGAATTTAATTGTTGCAACGTCCCCACACTACAAAAAAAGTAGTAGTACATTACTACGTTTTAAGGATAAAACAAGAGTTATTCCCTTGGGTTTGAATTTAAACGACTATCCTAATCCATCTTCTGATCTTTTAGCTCGTTGGAAAAGAAGGATCAATGGAGATTATTTCATTTTCATTGGCGTCTTAAGATATTACAAAGGTATTGATATATTAATAAATGCTGCAAAATATCAGAATTTTAAGGTTGTAATTGTCGGAAGTGGGCCACTTGAATCGTTGGTTAAAAATAGAATTATAGAAGAAAAGATAGAAAATATAATTCTTTTGTCTAGGGTTGGTGAATTAGATAAGCATGCCTTAATAAAAAATTCAATAGGTCTAGTTCTCCCCTCGATCTTTCGTTCAGAAGCCTTTGGTATGACACTCCTTGAAGGCGCTATTTTTTCAAAGCCTCTCATTTCATCAGATATGGAATCAGGAATGTCTTATATTATTAAAAATAATATTTCTGGTTTCTTGCTTCCACCAAAAGATTTTAATTCACTTAAAGAGTCACTTTTATTTATTTATAAAAACAAAAAGAAAGCTCGCTCAATGGGAATTGAATCTAGGAAAAGATTTAATAAATTGTTTAATATAGATATCGTTGGGTCTAGATATACTGAACTTTACAATAAACTTATTCAGTCAAAGATCAAATGATGGTTTTTATTAGATTATTTTTTTGTTTAATACTTTATGGCTCTTTTCAGTGTTACTTTTTTTATATTAAAAATAAGGTAGTTGATACAAAACGAATACGAGAATCAATCTTATATAGAATTATAAGCAATATTTATATTCCTATTGTAAGTAACAAAATAGAAATTAATATACCCATTCTTGCTGCAGTCGACCATAGAGGTATTGGAAGGCTCACTCGAATTATCTTGAAAAAATATTTTTCATTTGCTAGCTTATTTCAAACAAGCAATAAAAAGATTTTTTTATATCCCAGCATTACGCTCTGCCCAGGTAAATTAATTGGCGAGTCAATAATCTTTGCACTTGACACTATACCCTTAGAACTTAAATTTAATTCGAAACAAAAAGCTTTGTATTGGAAGAGAAAATACCAAGCCATACTTACCCAAAAAGCTAAATTTGCAACAATAAGTGAGTTTTCTAAAAAAAGATTACTTCATTATTTCAATTTTCTTGCCCCTAAAGATGTAAATGTATTGTATCTAGGAACAGATCATTTGGCAGATATTAAGAGCTTTAAAAGCGTTAAGCAAAACAATTTTTTGCTGCCTTTTAGAGAAAAAGACTATTTTGTGTATATTGGAAACTCGTTAGGATATAAAAACTTAAAAATTATTATAGAGGCGATAGGCAAGCATAGAGCTTTGTCTAACCTTGTAGTCGTTGGGCTTAAAAATGACAAAATTGCATCCTTGGCAAATAAACTAAATGTTACAGACCGTATTTTTTTTACTGGGCATGTAAATGATAATAATTTGTCTGCTATTATTAAAAATAGTACTTTTCTTGTTTCCCCTTCCTTAATTGAGGGTTTCGGACTACCACCTTTCGAAGCTGCAAAATTTAGAATTCCTTCGATATGCAGTGATATTAAAATTTACAGGGAGTTATTAAGTAATTGTTGCCTTTATGCAGACCCTTTTATTGCGAAGGATTGGGCTAGCAAGATTAATCATTTTTCGATGGATCATAAATTTAGGGATAAAATAAGTAATATTGCATATAAAAATCTTTCAAAATATAAATGGGATGTTTTTTTTGGGAAATTGAATATACTTATTTATAAGTAACTATACTTTACTGTTATGACAAAAATAAATAAAAATAATCAATATTTGAATTATAAAGATTTTAAACATTGGCAAAATTTTTTTGAATGCTCAGAAATAGAAAGCACATTTTATTCAAAAATTTTTAATAAAATTGCAGTGCAAAATATAAATTTTTTAGATGTTGGTTTTGGCTATGGTAGTTTATTGAAATGGGCCTCATTAAACAACGCGAAAATTTTCGGTGTTGAGATTCAGGAGGATTTGCAGGTTCTAGCAAGAAAACAGAATATTTCAGTTTTTAGTGATGTTTTAGATATAAAAAATCAAAAATTTGAAATTATTACTTTAATAGATGTTTTAGAGCATTTAGATTTCGATCATATTGTCTTGTATTTAGACTATATTTTCAAAATACTTAATTTTGAAGGATCAATTATCATTAAGATCCCTAATTGCCAGTCAGCAGCAGGGCTTGCTAATCAGTTTGGAGACCCTACACACAAGACAATGCTATCCGGACCAATATTATTTAAAATTTTAAGTGATATTGGGTATAGAGAAGTTGTGTACAAAAGCTCTCCTATTTTAGAGTCAAAAATTTTACTTTTTAGACTTTTTAGAAGGTTATTTTCGCCATTTGGTTTTTTATTTGAAATTATTTTTAGGCTTAAATATTCTAATTTTTCTGGTCCTTTGACTCCTGATGTCGTTATCTACGCAAAGAAATAACTTACCTTAACTTTAAAAAAATGCATTTTATAAATAATATTTCTTCCCATGTCTCATCTAATATAGATGAGATTAATATTGCAATTGATCGTGTCTTAAAAAGTGGATTCTATATTCTAGGTGAGGAAGTTTCTAGGTTTGAAAAAAATTTCGCTGAGTATTGTGGCACTAGAAAATGTGTTTCAACTGCCAATGGAACTGATGCAATTGAATTGGCTTTGAGGACTGCCGGCATCTCTCCTGGAGATAAAGTTGCTGTTGTTGCTAATGCTGGTATGTATTCGTCAACAGCTGTTTTGGCTATTGGTGCTATCCCATTCTTTATGGATGTTGATTACAGAACATCCTTGGTTCGATTTGACGATATTGCAAACGCATATAAAAATAATGTTAAAGCTGTCATTGTTACCCATTTATATGGTTCGGCAATTAAAGATATTGAAATGATTTCAGCTTTCTGTAAAGCTAAAAATCTTTTTCTTATTGAAGATTGCGCGCAAGCTCATGGCGCTAGAGTTAATGATAAGAGCGTCGGTAGTTTTGGTAATATAGGTTGTTTTAGTTTTTATCCAACAAAGAATCTAGGGGCTCTTGGAGACGGAGGAGCCATAATTACAAATAATGATAATTATGCCGATACTGTACTTGCGCTTCGACAATATGGCTGGAAGAACAAAAAATATCAGTCTGATATTCGCGGAGGAAGAAATAGCCGTCTTGATGAATTGCAAGCTGCAATTCTAAATTGCTTCCTGCCAAAATTGAATTCCTGGAATATAAAAAGGCGTGAGATTGCGAACAAATACTCTGAGCTCATAGATAATGAATTCATTGAAAAAAATGAGAAACTGGATACCAGCTCCGTTGCTCACCTATATGTAATAAGATGCAGTAGAAGGGCAGATTTGATTAATTATTTGAGTGATAGAAATATAGCTTGTGATATTCATTACCCTATTCCGGATTATAAACAACTTCTTTTTGAGGGTATTTTTGACACTGTTTTTCTGGAAAACACAGAAGCATTAGCAAGCAATGTACTTTCTTTGCCGTGTTACCCTGAATTAACAATGGCAGAAGTTGGGGAAATTATTAAAATAATTAATGAGTTTAAATGAATATGAATAGAAAAAAACTTATCATAGTAGGAAATGGCGCAACCGCAGATATTGCATATGAATATTTTACTTATGATTCTGATTTTGAGGTTGTTGGTTTTTCTGTTGAAAAAGATTTTCGTAATTCTCAGTCATATAAAAATTTACCTATTGTAGATTTTGAAGATATTCATTATTCATTTAGCCCGAAAAATCATTTTATCTATGTCGCTATTTCATTTAATCAGTTTAATAGATTAAGAACAAGATTTTATAATGCATCTAAAGATAGAGGATATTCTATAGCCTCCTATATTAGTTCCAAAGCTTTTGTTTGGCAAAATGTAGTTATCGGAGAAAATTGTTTTATTTTTGAAAATAACACGGTACAACCCTTTGTTAATATCGGTAATAATGTGACTTTGTGGAGTGGAAATCACATAGGCCATCATAGCAAAATTAGTGATAATTGCTTTATTTCTTCTGAGGTGGTTGTTTCAGGATTTTGTGAAGTTGGTAAAAACTGTTTCATTGGCGTTAATTCAACAATAGCTGACAATGTTAAGATCGGCGAGGATAATTGGATTGGGCCAGGTTTATCTATATTAAAAGATACTGAAAATAATCTTATATTTGGATCAGCCAATGCTCAACCATCAAAAATCCCTGCTAAAAAATTTTTTAAAATTAAAGAATAATGGCTATAGCTAATAAAAAAATGTTATGGAATAAACTTGGTCTGGTCAAGAGCTTTGTTGGTGAATTTCCTTGGTCTAAGACACACGCAACAATCCCAACTCCTTATTTAGTTAATGCTGATGTTATAAGAGTTTTTACTTCTTCAATGGACGGGCAGGGAAGGTGTAGGCCTTCCTATGTCGATGTGAGCTCAAGTAATCCGCTAGAGATTGTGTCTTATTCAAGAGAGCCAATAATGGATTTAGGAGCCCCTGGGGACTTCGATGATAACGGTGTTGTATGTCTTAGCATTATTAGTCCAGAGCATGGAAAGCTATGGATGTATTATGCTGGATTTGAAATTTGTCAAAATATACGCTATAGAATATTCACGGGTTTAGCAATAAGCGAAGATAACGGAGTGTCTTTTAAGAGACTTTCTAGGGTTCCTGTGCTGGATAGATCTGATAGCGAATCATTTTTTAGGTGTGGCTCTTTTGTAATGTTCGACAAAGGCAAATATCGGTTATGGTATGTAGCCGGAAATTCATGGACAGAAATTAATGGAAAATCAATGCCCGTATACGATTTGCGCTATCAAGAGTCTAATAATGGCATTGATTGGGACCCATTAGGAACAATAAGCCTTCCCATTACTAACAAGGATGAACATGGATTTGGACGTCCCTGGATTGTTAAAGAATCCGAAAACAGTTATAAACTTTTTTATTCAATCAGAAGTCGCTCATTAAGTTCTTATAAATTAGGTTATGCAGAGTCGAATAATGGTATTAATTGGGAAAGAAAAGACGAGCTTATGGGACTTGGACTATCCAGTGAAGGATTTGATTCGAAAGGAATAATGTACTCCTCAATTATTAATATCAATGAGCGTATGTATTGTTTTTATAATGGAAATAATTTTGGTGAAGATGGGTTTGGAATCGCAGAGCTTATTAAATGAATTTAAAAATTATTCCCTATGAAAAAGAATATGAAATGCAATGGGACTCATGGTGCAGTAATTCTTATAATGCAACATTTCTTCATACAAGAAAGTTTATAAATTATCACCAAGATAGATTTCTTGATAGATCTATTTTAATTTATGAAAACAATAAGATTGTGGGTTTATTTCCTGCAGCAGTATGCAATGACGATAGTAAATTAATTATAAGTCATCCAGGATTAACATATGGTGGCTTTTTAAGAAATGCTGAAATTTCAGGGGGTAAATTAATAAAAGTTTTCGAGTTTATTTTTTTATATTTCCAAAAACACGGGTATAAAAAAATTTATTATAAATCTATACCCAATATATATCACAGAACACCGTCTCAAGACGATATTTATGCTCTTTTCCGGCTCAATGCAAAACTCATTCGTGTAGACCTATCATGCAGCATTAATCTTAAAGAAAAAAATTTACCGAGCTCAAGAAGGATAAGAAGTTTAAAAAAAGCATTAAAAGTTGTTACATTATGTGATGGTGATTCCTATTTCTCAAAATTTTGGGATATTTTATGTAAAAATTTAGAGTCAAAACATCAAGCAAAGCCGGTGCACTCTTTAGATGAAATTCTTTTTCTTAAAAGTCAATTTCCTGAAGAAATTAAATTGAAGGTTGCATTAATTAATAATCAAGTTGAAGCTGGAGTATTGATTTTTTGTGTCAATAATGTATGGCATTCTCAATACATTGCCTCAAGTCAAATAGGTTACGATCATTCCGCTCTAGATGCAGTATTTGATTCTTTAATATCTAGCTCTTTGAGTATTGGGATGCAATATTTCGACTTTGGGACTAGCAACGAAAGCTTCGGTACGATTTTAAATGATGGGCTATATACATACAAATCAGAATTTGGCGGTGGTGGTATTGTTCATCAACATTTTGAGATTAATTTAAATTAGTAAAATAAATACTTATGCCTTCTAAAAAAATCTCAATAATTATTCCTGTTTATTTTAATCAAGATAGCCTACATCCCCTATTTAAGAAAATTATTTTTGTAGAGAGGCTTTTAAATAAAAAAAACTTAAGTTTAGAGCTCATATTTGTCGATGACGGATCTTTAGACAAATCTTTAAATTGTCTTTTAGATATAAAAAAAATAAGACCTAAAACAATTATAATTAAACTCACAAAAAATTTCGGAGCTGTACATGCATCAAAAGCGGGCTTAAGTTATGTTAGTGGAGACGCTTTTTCTATATTAGCCGCAGATCTCCAGGATCCTCCAGAGCTATTATTGCAAATGGTTGATTTATGGGAAAGTGGATCAAAATTTGTAATTTGCGAGAGACAGAATAGAAATGATCCACTCATAACAAAAATATTTTCACATGCATATTATAAATTGATAAGAATTTTCGTTTTGCCTGAATATCCCAAAGGAGGTTATGACCTTGCGTTAATGGACAAAGAGCTTCTCCCCCATTTAATTAATAGCTCAAAAAATGTTTTTACTCCGCTTTTAGCATTTTGGTTAGGATACAAACCCTCAGTTATCAAGTATGAAAGGCTTTTAAGGAAGCATGGAAAATCAAAATGGACTTTATCAAAAAAAGTAAAAGCATTTTTAGATGTAATGCTTGGTTTTTCTATCACGCCAATAAGAGCAATATCAGGAATTGGGTTTTTAGTATCTATTGTGAGCTTAATTTACGGGATCTCAGTTTTTTATAGCGCTTTGTTCAATAGTATTCCCATCAAGGGCTTTGCAACAATTGTTACTTTAATAACATTTTTATTGGGAATAATTATTTTCATGCTTGGAATTATTGGCGAGTACTTATGGAGAATTTTCGATGAGATTAATAAAAGGCCTGAAACTGTAATTGAAAAAATTTGGAAATAAATTATTATTAAGGTATCTTTTTTTTGGTGGATTGACAACATCAATCTCTTTTTTACTCTACAGCATCCTAATATTATTCTTGGACTACATTAAAGCATATGCAATTTCATATTTTTTTGGCATATTTATGAGTTATGTATTCAACATGAAGCATGTTTTTAAAGAAAAGATAAACCTTGTCGATGCTATTAAATATTTTTTTATTTATGTAGGAAACTATTTGATTTGTAATTTTTTACTGAAATTTTGTGTTGAAAAACTTCAAATTAGAGAAGGATTAGGCCCTTTATTCGTGATTCCAATATCAGTTTTTATTACATTTATTTTAATTAAAATAATTTTAGTTAAGAAGACACATGATAACTACAACAATTAATGATTGTAATATTTCAGATCTTCCAAAAATAAATGACCCAAGAGGAAATTTAACTTTTATTGAAAATTTGATTCATGTCCCATTTAAAATTTCGCGTATTTTTTATCTATATGACATACCAACTGAAGAAAGTCGCGGTGCCCATGCCCACATAAGATTAGAGCAATTTTTAATTTGTTTATCTGGAAGTTTCGACGTGATTCTTGATGATGGAAAAGATAAAAAGTTGGCTCATTTGAATAGGCCATGGAAAGGTCTTTATATTCCACCTATGATATGGGCTGCTGAAATAAATTTTGATCCAGGATCTGTCTGTTTAATTTTAGCTTCGGATCTATATAAAGAGCAGGATTATATAAGATCTTATAATAAATTCTTAGAGCTTAAAAAAATATTATGAGACAAAAAGCAAAATTTTTTCTTTCTCTTTTTAATTCATTAACTTGCCTTGTAACATTACTATTTCTTTTTTTATCATTTCAGCACCCTGATTTAATTCATACCGCAGTTTCTTCCTACGCATTCAATCTTGGACATTTTTCTGATTTTTATGAATACAATAAATTTTATTTGTCAGGCAACGATTATTTGCCATTCATTTATATGATTTTTTCAATCTGGAATATTCCTTTAATTTATTTTAATCTTGCAGTTACCCCAGAAAATAATTTTTTTTCTTGGTATTCGCTAATTTTACCTTCATCAATTTTGGAGATTGCTTGGTGGAAATTTTTGATTGTTCTTACCTATACCTTTTCTGTGATTTTAATATATAAAATTGCGAATTTAGTATGCAGAGAAAAAGAATTAGCTTTGTTTGTAGCTCGAATCTTTGCAACTTCCCCGCTGGTAATTTTCTCTGTTTTTATTTTTGGTAGTTATGATATTTTTTGTGTTTTCTTTACGTTATTGGGTATTTTTTACATGATAAAAGATAATAGTAAACTTTTTATATTTTTTTCATCTATTGCGGCATCTTTTAAATATTTTTCTTTACTTATTTCTTTGCCATTACTTTTAAGTAAAGAAAAAAATATAAAAAAAGCATTATTAAGTATTTTTTGTATATTTTTAATTTGTTTTTTTCAGTTTTTTATTTTTTTTCATAGCGAAGTATTTAAGGCGGAGATATTCACTTTGTTGGGTAATAAAATTGAAGTTCATCAGGGCTCATTTAAAGGATCGTTAAAGTTAGTAGCTGGTTTTTTTTATGTTTTTTATCTATTCTTTCTTTTTACCAAAAAAAAATTCCATAGAGATGTTTTTTTTAAATTTATAATCTTTGCCCCCATACTTTTGTATGCAGTTATGTTCTTATTGGTTGTGTGGCATCCTCAATGGATTGTTATTATTTGCCCTTTTATGGCTTTGTCTTATATCTATATAAAAAATAGAAGATCTTTAATTTTTTTAGATATTCTTGGTTCTCTTTCTTTTTTCGTTTACATTTTAATTAGGTGGAAGGGAAATGTAGATGTCAGCATGATAAATTTCAGTATATTAAGAGATTTTTTACCCTCTCCAAAAATATTCAACGCTCAAATTTTCCCTGTAAAACCCTCTTTTTTTCGTATTTTTTTTAATCTTTACTTGTTTTTCCCCTTGATAATTTTTTATTATGAATATCGTGAAAAGTTATTGAACTTCCCAAGTCAGATTTCAAAAAACCTCATTACCTTAAGAATGATGCTTGGGCTCTCTTTCTTTATTGTTTCAAGTTTGATTTGTATTTTTATTTAAGCAAACCCCAACGTGTGAAAGACCATTTTGCTTTGCTAAAATGACCTGCTTTTGACGCTCTGTTAAACTTCTTAATTTTTCTTGAGTGTGGGTATTAAAACAATAAGGACATGAAATACCCGGGACATATCGTTCATGCTTCATATCTTCTTGAGATAATGGAAAGCGGCATGCGTAGCATTGATCGTAATCACCCACTTCTAAACCATGTTTAATCGCTACACGCTGATCAAACACAAAGCATTCACCTTGCCATAAGCTTTCTTCTGATTTAACTTCTTCCAGGTACTTTAGAATACCACCTTCCAGGTGATACACTTCGTCAAAACCCTCACTTATCATATAAGAAGAAGCTTTCTCACAACGAATACCGCCGGTACAAAACATCGCGACCTTTTTATGTTTCTTAGGATCAAAATGCGTTTTCACGAAGTCTGGAAATTCACGGAAGGTCGTCGTTTTAGGGTTGATTGCATTTTTAAACGTCCCAATCGCATATTCATAATCATTGCGTGTATCAATCAACACGACTTCAGGGTCAGAGATAATGGCGTTCCAATCTTGAGGCTTCACATATGTGCCCACCATTTTTGTAGGTGATATGCCAGGCACTCCTAAAGTTACGATCTCTTTTTTGAGTTTCACTTTCATGCGATAGAAGGGGTGTTTATCTGACCACGATTCTTTATGGCTTAAGTTTTTAAAGTTGCCTTCAAAAAGTGGATCTGTTTTTAAATAGTCGAGTAATTCGAGGATTGATTTTTCAGAGCCGGCGACGGTACCGTTGATACCTTCATCAGCTAAAAGGAGAGTGCCTTTGATGCCTTTAGAGGCGAAGAAATTGAGAAGTGGCTCTC